>ENA-OSEO01000538-OSEO01000538.1-sediment-metagenome-genome-assembly--contig:-NODE-538-length-94064-cov-12.063285_pt1 | contig 94064 bp, 77 predicted proteins | sample MGYA00237883_ERZ534232 | MGnify/ENA metagenome assembly ERZ534232
TGGGTCCACCCATAAAGTCGGTAGTGGCCTTCACGGCCGAAGACCTTCGGTGAGCACGACACCTGAGCGCCAAGAAAAGGCTGGTTGAAAACCTTCTCATATTTGCTCTTTTGATCTGTCTCATCCAAAAGCGGCCATGAGGAGGACTGGACCACGACGACCATGGACAGGGTTTCCGATGGCGTGAAACCGAGCGCCAGTAGCGGACCATATTCATTTTCGCTGTCAAGGACGGGGTCGTTTACGAACGGCTTTCCCACGAACTGAGCCACTTCATCGTTGGCGTAGGCATTGTCATCGATGAAAACGAGCGGCTCCGTTTTGCCGGCTGAGATGAAAATCTTGTCATCGGAAAGGAGCTGCGTGTAAAAGGCTTCAAGCAGGCTGAATGGCTCGTCAGCCGGGTTGTCGTCGGCGATGGTGTTGAGGTTGGCAAAGAGGCGGTCGGCCACGTCCTTGTCCGCGCCATCGCCCTCACCGAAATGGAGCCTCATGATGAATTCGCCGCCCGGCATCGGCTTGATGCTCAGCCCCAGATCCGCTGCAATGCCGAAGCCATCCGGGTTTCCAAAGTCCTCACCGTTGTCATACCTGACATCTTTTCGGCCCTGGTAATACCCCACCGCGCCGCCGTGGATCGAGAGGGTGCCAAACCGCTCCCTCAAGACCTGTTCGATTTCACTTGTTTTTTCCTCGGTGGCGGCAGGCTCAGTCGCTTTACTCTCTTCCCGGGCCTTCAACCGGGCCTCCAATTCCAACATCCGTTGTTTCAGCATCTCCAGCTCTCCTCGAAGATCGTTCTCCTCGGCCAAGGCCAGATGCACCGGGCACATCAATAGGAAACCGATGAGAAAAACGCCTACGCTGTTCATCGCGATTCATTCCCTCCCTTTTCATCCATCGGAACGCAAGAGTCTTCTTTGCCTGCAACCGGATTCAGTCCTGGACCTACTTCTTTTCGTTCCACGGAACGAACTCAACCCAGAGCACCGCGCCGATCTCCACTTCCTTTTCCTGCCCGTCCTGGTTCAGCTTCCAGTCGGCCTTGCTAAGGGCGGAGAAGCCCCACCAGCCGGCCCTCGGCATGGCGTAGGTGAAAACGCCGCCGGCATCCGCCTTGACCACCTGCGTCACGTAGGGATCGGCCGGCGGCGTGACGACATGGACATTCCCGGGCGATTCATTCAGATATTCAATTTCCACTTCGGCGAACGGAACCGGCTTGCCCTTGAGCAGAACCTGGCCTGTAAAGACATTGCAGGTCCACAACCCGTAAGGGCGGGTCAACGGCACGATCTCCGTTTCCAAACCGACCGGCTGATCCCAGCCTGCTTCCAGACCCAGGGCGTTGACGCAAACCTTGGTGTAATGGACGATGAAACAGTCCTCGGCGGGTTCCCAGTAAGGTGCAGGTTCTGTGTAGAAGGTATAGTCCCCCGGTCTGCGGATTTCAAAATCGGCGGTCCAGAAGGTGAATGCTTCCGTCTGATCGGGGCTTTTTCCCTTGGACGCCCGAAGGCCGCCGAGCAAGTCGGTTTTCTCGCCGTTATGGACCACGGCGAATTGCTTCGGCTTTGCCATGTCCATGTAATGCATCTCCATGGGATGGATGAACTTGATCTGAAGAGTCAGGTTCTTTGGGTCGTCCTTGGTCACGATGTCATCGGACGGTATGATCGCACCGAAGTGGCCCCAGGCGGGATCGAAAGACGCCACCAGGAGGGTTAGAACCGCAGCGGTTAAGCATGAAAAGACTTTGCGCATAATGGAACCTCTTGTCGGATGAAGTTGTTGGTTCTGAGAAAGCGTGGTTACGCTTGAAACGGCTGCAATCGGGAAAAATGGAAAGACGGGCGATAGATGCCCACCCGGCGCCTTGACAGGCAGACGAAGGCGTTGAAGAAACCGACGTCCACCAGAGACCGTCGGGCCTGATCAGGCGGGGCGTGACATAAAATTCCTTCTCCCGGACGAAAAAACAAGCCAAGCCGACTTCGCGTTCGGAGTGAAAAGGATGGATCGGATCGGGTGTTAGAATTCCGCGGTCACCCGCACACCCGTGATCCATCCGTCGACATCCTCACCGGCACCCGCCTTATATCGGTCGTCCAAATACTGGACATCCAGGGTGACGGCGAAGATCTCGTTCAGCCCGCATCGCAGATAGGCCTCCGCCACCTGGACCCGGTCGATGTCCTGGTTGCCGCCGTCCAGTCGGCCATAGCCGATGCCGATGTTGTCAAGCTCCCGGCCCCAGAGGTTGCCGCTGATGTCGAATCCTCCGGAGTAAAGGTTTTTGTGATCGACAGCCGCCTCATCGTCACACCATCGGAAGCGGACCCAGGCTCCCAGGTTCTCTCCAAGCGGCTGAGCGAACGAAAGGCCGACTCCTTTCAGGGCTTCTTTGCCGGCCCCCCCTGCTCCGCTGAAATCACGGCTGGTCGCACACAGGAGGATGGCGTAGCTGCCCTCCCCAAGGAGAGTGTCCAGCGTGTAGTTCAGCTCGACGCCGTAAAAATCATAGGCATCGCCCTCGTCGTTTTCATCGATCTGCATGACCACCCCCTTCAGGGCAATGTCGCTCCACTCCCATTCCAGGGCTCCTCCGAGGTCGTAGGAGGGCAGGAATGCATTGGGGGCGTTGACCAGGGCCTCGTTCATGAACTGGGAGTATTCATCGTTGGCATATGGATTCTCGTCGAGATAATCGGTCGCATCGATGATGCCCCCCGTGAGCCCCAGCGTGTGCCTCTCATCGAAAGTGAACAGGTGTTTGTACCAGGCTGTCAAGAGGTAATCCCGGTTGCGTCCGTTGATATCCTTGACGTCGTCTTCCAGATCAGCGGCCCAGGGGGCGAGGGCGAACGGGTGCTTTTCGATGTTCAGGCCGTTTCCTGCGCCAAGGCCGAGCTTGAAGAAGATCTCGTCGGCCGGGGTCGGGCTGATGCTGACTTCCGGTTGAATCGCCAGGGCGCCGCGCCCGAAGTCATCGTCTTCACCGACGCTCGGGTTTTCATACTGGTAGGCTCCGGCGATGATACAGCTGAAGGTGATCATATCACCGATTTTCTCGAACAGCGCGGGGGATTCCGGTTCAGGGGCTGCAGAGACTTCCGGCCGCTTCTCTACGTAATGCTCCGATGGCCCTCGGCCCATTTGAGCGGATGCTTCTCCGCTCCAGGTGTTTCCGGTTAATATCACACCGGCCGCGATGGCCATCGCTATAATAACATGTTTTTTCATAACCTCTTTCCCTGTCAACGCGTTGTATGCCATGCTCATGACCGATCGGAGAAGATTCCGCGAAGGAACCCGGGGGTTGCCGCATAATCACCGTATCCGAGCAGGCGTTTCCTGTGATTTGTCCTTCCCCCGGAAGACCCCTGAACGAAAAAAGCCACGAAGGCGCTCCCGCAATCGGGGGCTCAGACCTTCGTGGCCTTGCTTTTTAGCATGTACTTCCGCCCTTTTAACGAAGGGCTGTGATATTCTGGACCGTAATGGCCCGAAGCTCAGACCGGAACGGCTTCAGCCGTTCATTATATTCTTTCCCCCTCTACCATGCTATCTCCGAGACGTCAATTTTTTTGTTTGGATAGCGGTCGCAGCGCATCGGTTGCCCACCCGATGGAGGGGCTCGACCGTACGATGAAGAGAAGCCGGCAGGCTTCTGGAACCAGCTCATGGGGCACCTTGAACCGCTCGGGATCACGAAGTTCCGCCGGTACCGGTGTCTACCCTATGGTTCCGTCTGGGCGCACGAAGGCGTGGGTTTACCCTGTTTGAGGTGGCAGGTCGAGGTAGTGAAGGCGTTTTGGTCCTCGAGGTCGAGGCGCCGCCACCCCGCAGCCTTCAAAAATTCTCGGGCTGTGTCTATTTCGGGCTTGAACACGAAAAAATAGACCTTGTCCCCTGCCTTGAAGCGTGTGCCGTCACCGACGGGTGACAGTCTTTTCTCTCTGCGCATGGCGGCGGCAATCAGACCGCTTCCCGGATAACCCGTCATCAGATGACAGCCTTCAGCGTATCGCGGAGGGTTGGATCGGCATCGCCACTGCTGGAGGTACACCTGATTCGATCTGAAGCGGCGATCCCAGATCTCGACGTCGATCGGCGCGCCGAAAATGAGGTGGATCCCGGATCTATGCAGCATCTTCCTGGTCAGGGTCTCCGAATCCATTTTCAAGGCAGTCCAAAGGGCAATCCCTCTGGTTTGTTCCTTCACCTTCTGGACGAACAGATAATTCACCTCGTCATTGCCTGTCAGGGCGAGGGCGCCGCGCCGCGTGTCGATTTCAGCCCGCAGCAGGTTTCTGGACTGCAGGCCGTTGCCGTAGATAATCCGGGTGCAGTCGTTTTGCGCGGCCATGCAGTGATCCGCATTGGAGTCGATCAGGATGGTCTCCTGGCTGTCTTCTCTGAACAATCTTGCCAAGCCCCTTGCAAGGGCGTTGGCCCCCAAAATGACCCACCCTGCCTGACTCGGCCGCCGCAGACCCAGCGCGCCGGCAACGAAGCCGCCGGTCAGACCCGCGACGACGACCGTCGAGGCGATGACCAGGAAAACCATTGCACGGAGTTCGTAGCCCCCAGTTAGTCCCCTTTCGCCGAAGGCGTTGGCGAAAAAGGATGCCACGGCAGCAGCCACGATTCCCCGGGGGCCGATCCAGGCGATAAAGAGGCGTTCTTTCCATTGCAGATCCGAAAAAACGGTTCCGGCGAAAACGGCCGCAGGCCGGATCAGGAACATCAGGACCAGAACGAGTCCCAGGGCCGGCCACCCGAGGTTCATGACGTGCGACAGGCGGACATCGGCGGCGAGCAGGACGAAGAGCATGCCGATCAGGAGGACGGTCAACTCCTCTTTGAATTCCGCCAGATCGCGCAGGGCATGAGTGCTGAAATTGCCGACGATGATACCCGCGGTCGTTACCGCGGCCAGACCGCTTTCCGGAAGCAGCTGGTTACTGCCCTGAAAAAGGGCCAGAATTGCGGCCAGGGTGAATACGTTTTCCGTGCCTTCCGGGATGCATCGTTTGAGACGGTAGAGGAAGATGAGGACCATACCCAGGGCGCAGCCGCAAAGGGTGCCGAATCCCAGGCGGGATACGACGTGCAAGCCCCACACAAGCGGGGTGCCGTGTGCGGGGCTCAAGGCGGCCTCCAGGGCCACCGTGGCGACGACCGCACCGAAGGCGTCGATCAACACGCCTTCGGCCTCGAGCACAGTGGCCACCGTGCGTTTGACCTTCAGTCGTTTCAGCAGGGGATTGATCACCGTTGGGCCGGTGACCATCACCAGGGTGCCGAAGAGGAGGGCGGTCTGCCACGGCCAGTCCATGATCCAATGCGCGGCCGTCGCGGCGCCCGCCAGGGTCACGGGGCCGCCCAGAAGGATCAGTCGGCGGATTGAGTGCTGAGTTCGCCTCAAGCGCCTGAATTTCAGGTTGATCCCGCCTTCGAAGAGGATGACGGCCACAGCGAAACCCGTCAGAATATTCAAACCCGAGCCGAGCGCCTCCGGGTGAATGAGGCCGGCACCGTCCGGTCCCAGAGCGACACCCGCAGCCAGAAGTAGGACGATCCCCGGCAGGCGCAGGTGGTGCGCCAGCGCTTGAGAAATCATTCCCGCTGCCAGCGCAAGAGCGATGATCAGACCCGGGTGATTGAAGGGTGCGGTCTCCATGGATGTGGTCCCGTTCGCAGACTCAGGGGTTTGAAACTCCCGAGTGGGTTATTTTTGGTCTGTTTTGATTCCGATTTCCCTGCATTCGTTGCCCAGTCATGGGCTCGCTTTCGCTGCGGCTGAGGACCCTCGGGTTCACAAAGGCTTGTCCTTTCCTGGGGTTCTACCTGGAAATGATTTCCAGGTAGAACTCAGTTTCCAATCCGGAAATGGTCTTTTCGGCCAATCTCGGCGCCAGGGGCGGCCTCCGGATTGCCCCTAAGCAAGCGCTCGATTTCCTGGATATCGGTCAAACCGGGACCGGCCGCGATGCAGTCGGACTGAACACGCGTAGCGTGCGAGGATAGACTTTTCATTTCCGTGTGGTCCCGATGCAGTCGGCTGACGCCTTCAGGACTTCAAGGTCTCGTCTCCCTGCTGCAAGATTGCCGACCGTGCACCCTCCTCTCCTCCGTTTCCCCGCTCGGAACCGCCGCCGACGGTTTTCCAAGGCTACTGATGAAGGCGACGATGACCGCGCAGCAGTAGGGCAGCGACTGGACCAGCAGAACCACGATCCACAGATTGAGATCCGGGTCGCGAATCGGCTTGGAAAGATGGACGCCGACCGCCGACCCCCAGAGCACCAAAGCCAGGCCGGCCTCCTGCCAGGCCGAGGCCAGGGTCTGGAAAAAGGCGTTCTTGCGGGACCACTTGGGCGTGCGGAAAAACGGCAGACCGCTGGTGAAGAACCCCGTGATGACGGCTTTCGCGATGGTGTGGGAGAGCGCCAGGCCCGCCAGGGCCGCTGCGGCGGTCTGGCGGAGCGTGGCGTTCACCCGCGTGCGGTAGAGGTAGAGCATCTTGGCGGCCTTGAAGGCGAAGAAGGCGAGCGGCAGCAGGGAGAGCTCCATCAGCGGCGAGTCGATCTTCCGCGGGTTGATGATCATGGCGGCGGACCAGGCGATCGCCCCCAGATTGAAGACCAGGTTGAGCCCGTCGGTGATCCATGGCAGCCAGCCGGCCAGAAAGTGATACCGCTGCCCCCAGGTCAGCCTGCTCTTGCGCAGGCCGCAGATAAGGCCGCAATGGCGCCGGAGGATCTGGATGGCGCCATAGGCCCAGCGAAACCGCTGTTTCCTGTAATCCTGGAAGGAGTCGGGCATGACGCCTTTTCCGAAGCTTTGAGGGATGTATGTGCCCTGATATCCCTCCTCGAAGATCCGCAGCCCCAGTTCGGCGTCCTCCGTGATACACCATTCGCTCCATCCTCCGACCTCCTCCAGCACATTCTTGAGCACGAGGGTCATGGTGCCGTGCTGGATGATGGCATTGCGCTCGTTTCGCGTGATCATGCCGATGTAGAAAAAGCCCCGGTATTCCGCATAGCACATGAACTTGAACAGGCTTTCGTGCTCATCGCGGTAATCCTGAGGGGCCTGGACCAACGCGTAGGCATCCCCGCGGAAGTGCGGCGCCAGGGCGCGCAGCCACTGCGGGTCGACCCAATAGTCGCTGTCGATGACGCCGATGACCCGGGCCTCCGGAGCGGTCTGCCGGAGGGCGAAATTCAGCGCCCCTGCCTTGAACCCGGCCAGGGGGTCCACGTGGAAAAAACGGAACCGCGGGCCCAGTTCCCTGCAATGCGCTTCAACCGGCCTCCAGATATCGGGGTCTTTGGTGTTGTTGTCGATGACGATGACCTCGAAGCGGGGATAATCCAGGGCGGCCAGGGCATCGAGGGTCTGTTTCAACATCTCGGGAGGCTCGTTGTAGGCCGGGACGTGGATGGAGACGAACGGCAGGTCGGCATCGGGGCAGTCCACAATCGGCTCGATGGCCCGCCGTCTTCCGGTGATCCAGATCGCTTCCGCCCACTCGTGGGACTCGGTCAGCAGGACCAGAATGACCCCCACCATTCCGCAGAACAGGAGGATCCCCACGATGATCGTGGTCAGCGTCAGGTACTGATGGAGATAATCGTAGACGATCCAGACGCCGGCCGTGGCCGAGGCGTAGGCGGTCGGGGCCTACTGGGGGGTCTATGACGTCGAGCGGAAGGTTAAATTCCCCTTTGTCGAACCGATCGTGCCGATTCCGCGGTGGTCCGCTTCCAGGGCTGATCGAAGGCCTCCATGACATAGTAGATGTAACCCTCTTTCCCGGCCCGATCCAGAAAGCGCCTCAGGAACGTCGCCTCGTTGGACATCGAGGCCACGGCCGACACCCGGGTCCGCCCGTTGCTGGGCCAGCCGACCTCCGCAATCACGATGGGTTTGCCGGGAAACAGCGTCTTCAGTTCGTCGATCCGCTCGACGACGTAGTCCACTGCCCTGTCGACATGGATGCCTTCCCAATAGGGGAGCATGTGGACGGCGAGGTAGTCGACGTGCTCCGCAAGCTCAGGGTTCTTGACCCAGACGTGCCAGGGCTCCGCCGTGCTGACGGGGATGTCGGTGGCCCTGCGCACGCGGTCGAGATAGGTGAACAGCTGTTCGAGCGGGACGTCGTTCCGGAGGACGGCCTCGTTTCCCACGATGACGCGCACGATGTTGTGTGGGTTGGCGAGGATTTTCAGGAGTCGCTGGATCTCCTCTTCATTCCGGTCGAGCCGGGCGTCGATCCAGGCCCCCAGCGCCACATTGATGTCGTGTCTTTCAGCGAGTTCCGATATCCGGCCCTGGACGCCGTCCACGGTGTAAGTGCGGATGGCGTGGGTCGTGCCGGAGAGGAGGGCCAGGTCGGCATCGATTTCCTCTTCGCTCGGGTAGATCGATTGCACCGGGTCGTCTCCCGCCCGCATGGGGGAAAACGAAAAGCCCTGGATCCGCGGAGGCCAGCGCGGCTCCTGCTCGGGGCGGTTCAGGAACGCCCACAGAGAGATGGTGAGGATCGCCACCGAAATGCCGATCAGGATGTTTGAACGATTCAGCATGTGTTTTCCTGTGCGAAGGATGGATTCTTCGGGATGCCCGGGCCGGAGGCGGCCGGGGATCGGATTCTGCGCAAAATGCAGAACACTTCCACTGGATGCCTTGTCTGCCGAAACCGGTGTGGTCGGCAACCTTGTGTATCTAACTCTCCTAAACTATCATACGCCCGTAGTGGCTGAGCGCAAACCGCTTTTCGCAGGAACAGCCTTCTGACGGTTCTGCCCTTCGCCTCAGCGGATCCGGAAAGCGACGAGGAATGCAAGGCGGTTTTTCGAATTTTGAAAAGAAATGGCTGCCGCTCGATGGTGCGACGGATAGGCAAAAGATGGACGAATTATTATCAAAAAACCTTAACGGAGGTCGACCATGAAGGTGTTGTTCATCATTACCACGGAGGACGGGGAGACCATTTACAACGCCATGAGGCTGGCCAATGTCGGCGTGAAGAAGGGGGACGAGGTCAGCGTCTTCATGCTGGGCAAAGGAGTCCTTTTCGAACAGGCCGGCAGTGATCAGTTCGACGTCATGGGGCAGATGAACCAGTTCGAGGGTGATTTCTATGTCTGAGGCGTCTGCATGAAATCCCACGGTCTCGTGGGATCAGCCTCCTGCCCTATCGGATGGATGGATGACCTCTATGAACTTTCCATGGACGCCGATAAGGTCTTGACCTTTTGACCCAATGACGGGTTTGTTCCGGGCAGGTCCGGCATCGGACTCGCCCCGCCTGGGAGGTCCAAGGGCGCGGCGAGTCCGATGGTCCATTGCGGGCAGCAGAGGGGGACCGAACAGTGGCCCCTGATTCTCACGGGTACCCTCGCCGCCTTTCTCGGTGTCATGGCCGGCAGGCGCTTCCTTCACAAGATCACCATGTCGACGATCCAGGCCCTGACCGGCGGGCTCCTGGTGGTGATTGCCCTGGCGTTGGCGATCGGTGTGATTTGAACCCACCTGTAAGGAGGTCGAAGGCGAACGCTCGATAGCGTAAGAGAGGCGAGGAATAGGTGGATACAAATGATGAAGTGGCAGGCAGATGCCGAGGCAGAGGTGAAAAAGGCGCCGTTCTTTGTTCGGAAGCGGGTGCGCCAGCGCGTGGAGGCGCAGGTTTCGGCGGAAGGACGTCAGGTGGTGACGCTGGACGACGTGCAGGCGGCGAAGAAGCGCTTTCTGAGCCGCATGAGCGAAGAGGTGCAGGGTTTTCAGGTGGAGGCCTGCTTCGGATCACAAGGGTGCCCCAATCGGATCATCGAAGACAGCGGCCTGGTGCGGTCGATTGAAAAGGTATTCCTGGAGCAGGATCTGCGGGGTTTTCTGGAGCGGACGGTGCCCGGTCCTTTGAAGCTTCATCATGAGTTCCGCGTTGCCCTGGCGGACTGTCCGAATGCGTGCTCCCAGCCGCAAATCAAGGATATTGGACTGATCGGTGCGGCCGCGCCGTCGCGAACGGATGCCCCTTGCAATGAATGCGGCGCCTGCCAGGATGTGTGCCGGGAGGGGGCCGTGGCGGTCGACCCGGTCGGCCACGGCCCAGTGTTCGAGTGGGACCGATGCGTCCGGTGCGGACAGTGCATCGGAGCCTGCCCCACCGGCACCATAGGCTGCGGGGAGCGGGGGTATCGGCTGCTGATCGGGGGCAAGCTCGGGCGTCACCCGAGACTGGCGGAAGAACTCCCCGGCCTCTACGATGCGGATACAATCCTGCATCTGCTGAAATTTTGTGTTCGGTACTATAAAGAGCACAGCAAGGGTGGAGAAAGGTTCGCGGCCCTGGTGGAAAGGGCCGGGCCGGCATTTTTCGACCTCCTGTCGGCGGAAGCCCGTCATTGCCGGAAAGACGCCTGAGAGGACCCGTTCGATCATCCATAAATTATTGTCAACGCGGCTGGCCTCCTATTCGGAAAGCGTTGTCTTGTCGGTGCGCCGGGTCGTGCGGAATTCGGCGTGCGGGGGGGGGACAGGTTACCTCCAGGATTATGGCCGCTGAGTCGACTCGGTAGGCCTTGGTGAAGATAAGGACCAGGCCGCTGAAAAACTCAAGGCTTTCCTGGTGCAGGCCAGCCGACGCTTACGCGGGGATGCCGATCAGGCCAACGTTTTTTGAAATCTTCTGGATGCCAGCCATAAAACCGCCAATCCCATGACTGCCAGGGCGGCCATCTGGGGCCAGAGGACAGACGGGCCCACCCCTTTGAGGAAAACGCCTCGGATGATGACGAGGAAATACCTCAAAGGATTGAGATAGGTCAGCCACTGGATCGGGACCGGCATGTTGGCGATGGGGAACATGAAACCGGACAGCAGAACGGCCGGGAAGTAAAAGAAAAAGGTGCTCATCATCGCCTGCTGCTGCGTCCGGCTCACAGTGGAGATCAGGAGACCCACGCCGAGGGTCGTCATCAAATAGAGCGCTGTTGCCGCAAAGAGCATCAAGAGGCTGCCCCGGATCGGCACCTCGAACCAGAAGACCCCGAGAACGGTAATGAGGATGACGTCCGCGAATCCGATCAGGGCGAAAGGGATCGTCTTGCCGATGATGAATTCGGCGGGGGTGATGGGGGTCACCATGATCTGCTCCATGGTACCGATCTCCTTCTCCCGCACAACGGCCATGCTGGTGAGCATCAGGGTGATGAGCATGACGATGATGGCGATGACGCCGGGGATATAGAAATTACGGCTTTCCAGGTTTTCATTGAACCACGCCCTCGTCAGGAGAATGACTTCAGCAGGCTTGGTTGCCGCGCCTTTGATGCGGCGGAAACGTTCGAGCACAAGATCCTGCGAAAACCCTCCGGTGATCTTGGTGCTGTAATCGAGCACGATTCCCTCTGTGTTGGAGTCCGTTCCATCCACGATGACTTGTAGTGCTGCAGCCCGTCCGGCCCGCAGATCGCCCTCGAAGCCTCTGTTGATTTGCAGGACCGCGCGGACGCGGCCCCGGTCGATCAGGTCGCGGACGTGCGCCGGATTTTCGGCCCTTTCCATGATGTCGAAGTAGTCCGTCGCTGCGAACCGTGCGATGAGTTCACGGCTGGCCGGGCTGTTGTCCAGATCGTAGACCGCGGTGGCCACATCTTTGACGTCCGTCGTGACTGCATACCCGAAGACGAGCAACTGGATCACCGGCATCAGGAAGATGACGCCTTTCATCCGCGGGTCCCGAAAGATCTGGATGAATTCTTTGGTCAACATGTGCCGGATACGTTCGATCATGGTTCACACCAGCTTCTTCCTGAACTTTACATTGGCCATCGCGATCATCATGATCCCGAATAACGTGAGAAGCGCGGCTTCGAGGTAAAGGATCTGCAGGCCGATGCCTTTTAGATAAATGCCCTTGAGTAGGGCCACGAAGTACCGGGCCGGAATCAGGTAGGTGACCATCTGGATGAATTGGGGCATGTTGCTGACCGTGTACATGAAACCGGAGAGGAGGAACGCCGGCAGGAATGTCATCACCATGGCGAGCTGGCTCGCCAGCAGCTGACTCTTGGTGGAGACGCTGATCAGCAGGCCAAGCGAGAGTGCGCCTACCAGAAAGACGGCTGCCATTGCGAAAAGAAGCGCTGCATTGCCGCGCAGGGGGACATCGAAAAGGAACTCGCCCATCAGCACCGCCAGCAGGACGTCGAACATCCCGATCGCGAAATAGGGAAGCAGTTTGCCGAGAATCAGCTCCGGTCCTTTGACGGGGGTTGAAATCAACTGTTCCATGGTGCCTCTTTCCCACTCGCGCGCGATGGTGAGGGATGTCAACAGGGCGGCGATGACCATCATGATGACCGCGATCAGCCCCGGAATGATGTAGTTCTTCGACTCGAGATCCGCGTTGAACCACACCCTGGGCCTTACATCGAGCGGCTGAGTCCATTCGGTTCCCCCTAGACGCCGGGTGATGTCGAGCGCCACATCCTGTGAATAGACCATCGCAACGACATCGGCGTATCCGATGGCGATAGTGGCGGTGTTGGAGTCGCTTCCATCGACGATCAGCTGTACCGGGGCTTCCCGGCCCGATGCGATCTTTCCGCCGAAGCCCGTGGGGATCACCAGTGCCGCCAGTGCTTTACCCGAATCCACGGCGTTTTCGAGCTCCGAGTAATTGCGCGCATCCAGGGAACGCGAGAAATATGGCGAGCCTGTAAAGCGGCTGAGCAACTCTCGGCTAGCCTGCGAGTGGTCCTGATCCCAGACCGCCAGGGGGACGTCGTCGACATCGAGCGTCAACGCAAAACCAAAAAGGAGGAGGAGCAGCATCGGGATGGCAATCGACATGCCGAGGCTACGCGGGTCCCGGATGATATGAAGGAATTCCTTGCGGGATACCGCCCGGATTCGGAGCGTATTCATCGCCTTACCTCCTGTTGGGGTTGTTCTGCCCGGTCCCTGTTCTCGATGAGGGAGACAAAGACGTCTTCCATGGAAGGGACGATACGCTCGACCTTCTCTACCAGATACCCTTTTTCGGAAAGGACGGTGTGAATCGCTTCCAGGGCCTTCTCACGCGATTCCGTCACCGCATGAATCCGGTTTCCGAACAGGGCCGCTTCTTTGACCCCAGGTAGATCGGCGACCAGATCCATCGCCTCCTGCGGCCGCGGACACTGGATTTCCAGCACATCCTCCTGCATTTTCTCTGTCTTCAGGGTCTCCGGCGATCCGAGGGCGATCAGTTCGCCGCGGTAGATCAAACCGAGCCGGTCGCAATATTCCGCTTCTTCCATGTAATGGGTTGTGACAAAAACCGTCACCGCCTTGCCGGAGAGTTCGTAGATCAAGTTCCAGAATTGCCGGCGGCTGACGGGGTCGACCCCTGAGGTGGGTTCATCGAGGAATATGACCTGCGGTTCGTGGAGTACCGCGCAGCCGAGCGCGAGACGCTGCTTCCAACCGCCCGAGAGGATGGATGTGCGCGAGCGCCGGTGCTCTTTAAGTCCGGCCATTTCGATGACCCATTCCTTACGGTCCCTTTTCTTTTCCCTCGGAATCCGGTAGATGCCGCTGTAGAAATCGATGTTCTCCTCGACGGTCAGGTCATCGTAGAGAGAAAATTTCTGGCTCATGTAGCCGATGTGCGCCTTGATCTTTTCGGACTCGGAAAGGATGTCGAAGCCCGCCACAGTTCCCGATCCGCCCGTGGGGGCGAGGAGACCGCACAGCATCCGAATCGTGGTCGATTTCCCTGCACCGTTGGGGCCGAGGAACCCGAATATCTCGCCCCTGGCCACCTCGAAGCTCACTCGATTGACCGCGATGAAGTTCCCGTATCTCCGTTCGAGATCGGTGACGGCCACCGCGATGCGGTTTTCTTCCTTAGCCATGGGCGTCATTCTCCTTCTCTGCCCCGAGCACGGAGACGAAGACATCTTCGAGGGTGGGCTCGATCGGCCGGATGCCCGAGTATTCGCAGCGCCCATCCCGCAGGATGGCGGCTACGTTACGAGCGGCGGCTTCGGGGGAGGAGGTCACCACATGGACCTTGTCGCCGAAGAGGCTGACCGAATCCGGGCCGAGCGCCCTCCGTAAGAGCGCGGCGGCGTGGCGGGCAACGGCGGCACGCACCTCCAGAATCGTCCCGCGCATCAACCGTTTGACCTCATCTGGGGTCCCCAAGGCGAGCAGGTGGCCTTTGTCGAGCAGGCCAAGACGGTTGCAGCGTTCGGCCTCGTCCAGGTAGGCGGTGGAAACGAAGATGGTGACCTTTTCCCTCAAAAGTTGATAAAGGATCCGCCAGAAATCGCGTCGGGAGACAGGATCGACGCCGTTGGTAGGTTCGTCGAGGAACAGGACCCTGGGGGTGTGGATCAGGGCGCAGGCCAGTCCCAGTTTTTGCTTCATCCCGCCTGAAAGATTCCCGGCGTGGCGCTTTTTGAAGGGCGTCAGATTACTGAAAGACAACAGGCGGTCGATTTTCGCGGCACGACCTTTTCGCGGCACACCGTAGATGTCCGCGTAAAAATCAATGTTTTCCATTACCGTCAGATCCGGATACAGCCCGAAGCGCTGGCTCATGTAGCCGATATCCTCCTTGACGGCCTCCGCTTCACGGAAGGTATGCCGGCCGGACACCCACGCGTCGCCCGCAGTCGGGTCCATGATGCCGGTCAAGAGGCGCATGGTCGTCGTTTTTCCGGCGCCGTCTGGGCCGACAAGGCCGAAGATCTCGCCTTCGCCGACAGACAGTGTCAAACGGTCCACCGCCGGAACATGGTCGAAGACCTTGGTCAGATTCTCTGTTCGGATGGCGGCCATCATTCGCCTTCCTGATTCAGCAGAATACGTCCGTCAGCCGGCATGCCCGGCTTCAGCTCCATGTTCGGGTTCGGGATGTCGATTTTGATGCGATAGACCAGCTTCACCCGTTCTCTTTCTGTCTGGACATGCTTGGGTGTAAATTCGGCATCCGATGCAATGAACGAAACACGTCCCTCGTGGGACTTCCCTGGATAGGTGTCCGTGGTTATCTGAACCTTCTGGCCCAATCGGACCCGTCCAAGATCGGTTTCGTTGACATAGGCGCGAAGCCACACGTTTTGGATGTCGCCTAGTGTCACGACGGGTGTGCCCGGGGAGACGTACTCGCCGGCCTCCACGTTTTCGGAAAGAACGACGCCAGAAAAAGGGGCGGAGATGGTTGCATAGCCCAGACGGATCTCTGCGGCTGCGAGGGCGGCCTTCACCTGCTCAACGCGCGCACGGGCCTGTTCAATCGTCTCCGTCCGAGGTCCCTTCTTGAGCATTTCGTAGCGTTCTCTCGCCTCGCTCAGGGCGGCCCGGGCCTGATCGATCTGCTCCCTGCGGGGTCCCTCCTTTACCAGCTTCAGGTGCTCCTGCGATTCACGCAAATTCGCCAGGGCTCGCTCGTATTCCGACGCGGCCCGGTCGAATTCGCGCTGAGAAATCGTATTCCGATTGAGAAGCTTCGATTGCCGATCGAACTCGGTCTTCAGATGATCCGCGTTGACGCGCGCATTCTGCACGGCGGCCTCGGCAGCGGCGATCTCCTGCGGGCGCGATCCCGACAGAAATTCGTCCAGGTGGGCCTGGGCCTTTTGCATGACGGCCTGCCCCTGCGCGATTTCCTCCGGGCGGTAGCCCGCCTCGAGTTCGGCCAGAGAGGCCTGCGCCGCCCTCAGTTCGGCCCTGCGAAGAGCGACGTCCTGGATGAGATCGGAGCTCTCCATGCGGGCGATGATCTGGCCTGCCTCGGCTGCCTCCCCTTCAGAGACCGGACGCTCGATGACGAGGCCGGCGATTTTGAAGCTGATCTCCGCATCTCGCACCTCGATGTTTCCAGAGACATCGATTCGGCTCGAATCGCCCTTTGACCAGTGCCGGCGGTATTGCACGGTCAAAATGGCTGTGGTGATGACTATCAGGGAGGAGAGGATGAGGAGGATTCTTTTCTTTTTGGTCATGGCCGATCTCCTTAGAAGCGGAATGCGTTGACAGACCGGGGCCTAAAATTCCTCAAACCTCTGCGGCGATGCATCTGCGGAAAGCAGGCCAGGCGTTTTCCACATGGGAGATCACATCGAAGGCACCCCCCGACACATTCCAGAGGATTGCGGCAGGCAGGATGACGCCCAGAAACAGGATCGATGCGGTGGCAGGGGCGACATCTGCGCGGATCGAGCCTTCTTGTTTTCCCTCTTCAATGATCTCCTGGATATGGTGCAGATAATTTGTAATAATCGCAGCAACTTTTGCCTTTCTGCCGGGATGGCCGGTATAGATGCCGTCCGAAAACACCACGTGCGGGATGGCCCGGTGTTCGTTCAACATGCCGGCATGACGGAGCAACAGCGCCTCGAGGCGCGCAAGCGTTCCTGGCGTTTCCTTCCGGACCGCTGCGATGTTATGCATCAGGCGGGTCCTGAGCATCTCCAGCACCGCATCCAGGACGTCGTCCTTGCTCTTGAAATGACGGTAAAGGGCCGATGGCACAATGCCGACACGCTCGGCGATGCCGGCGATACTGAGGGCGTAGACCCCTTCGGATCCGATCAGTTCGAGGGCTGCCTCTACGATCTGCTCCTGCCGCGCTTCCGTCTCTGTCTTTGACGCTCTCATTTCTTGCTCCAGTAAAAGAATTGTGATTCACAATTCACATTGTGCGGAGAAATTTCCCTTCCGTCAAGAAAAAAACCGTCGCTCGAGGGAAGGGGCCGAAGAACGAAAGTTCTCAGCAGACCAATGCGGCCGCCTGGGTTTTCGTCTTCCCCGTCGGCGGCCGCGATTGGCAGTCCGAGGTCTTGATGGGCCCCATGATCGGTCAGGCCGGGCGAGGCCCCGCATCGATGACGCTTTTTGCAGCCTGATCTTCGAACTGAGCGAAGTTCTCCCGGAAAAGCCGGGCCAGCTTGCCTGCCTGTGCATCGTAGTCCGACGGATTCGGCCAGGTGGCGCGAGGATTGAGGATCTCCGAGGGGACCCCCGGGCATTCGGTCGGCACCTGGAATCCGAAGACCGGTTCGGGCCGCATGCGGGCCTTTTCGAGCGAGCCGTCGAGTGCAGCCTTCAAAAGAGCCCGGGTGAATTCGATCTTCATGCGCGATCCCACCCCGTAAGGGCCTCCCGTCCAGCCGGTGTTGACCAGCCAGCAGTTTGCCTTGTGTTCCTTGATCTTCTTCGCCAGCAGCTCGGCGTAGACGAAGGGATGGCGCACCATGAAGGGGGCGCCGAAGCAGGCGCTGAAAGTGGCGCTCGGCTCCTTCACGCCCTTCTCCGTCCCGGCCACCTTGGCGGTGTATCCGCTGACGAAGTGGTACATGGCCTGGTCCTCCGTGAGGCGGGCGATCGGGGGAAGGACGCCGAAGGCGTCGGCCGTCAGGAAGATGACGTTGCGCGGGTGGCCGGCCATGCCGGAGCGCACGATGTTGGGCAGGTGGCTGAGCGGGTAGGAGGCGCGGGTGTTTTCGGTCAGGCTCGCGTCATCCAGGTCGAGGCGGCGCAGGGTCGTGTTCATGGCCACGTTTTCGAGGATCGTGCCGAAGCGGCGGGTGCATTCGTAGATCTCGGGCTCCGATTCGCTCGACAGCTTGATGACCTTCGCATAACAGCCGCCCTCGAAGTTGAAGATCCCCTGGTCCGACCACCCGTGTTCGTCGTCGCCGATGAGCAGGCGGTCCGGATCCGCCGACAGCGTGGTCTTGCCGGTCCCCGACAGGCCGAAGAAGATGGCCACGTCGTCCGGGTCGGCCTTGCCGGCGTTGGCGGAGCAGTGCATGGAGAGCACGTTCCGTTCGGGCAGCAGGAAGTTGAGGACCGTAAAGATGGACTTCTTGATCTCCCCGGCGTAGGCGGTGCCGCCGATCAGCACGAGTTTTTTGGAGATGTGCAGGGCCACGAAGGTCCCGCTGCGGGTCTCGTCGTCGTCCGGGTCGGCGTGGAATTGGGGGCAGTGCAGGACGGTGAAATCCGGGACGAAGGACTTGATCAAGGCCCGCTCCCTGGGCAGCTGGATGAACATGTTGCGGGCGAAAAGGTTGTGCCAGGCGAACTCCGAGACGACCCGCACGGCCTGCCGGTAGGTCTTGTCCGCCCCCGCGTAGCAGTCCTGCACAAAGACCGTCTTTCCTCGCAGGTAGGCGGCCATCCGTTCGTGCAGGGCCTTGAACCGCTCCTCCGGGTACTTCACGTTCACCTTGCCCCACCAGACATCCCCGGTCGTGTTCGGTTCGTCCACGACGTACTTGTCCTTGGCCGCCCGGCCCGTGTGCTGGCCCATGGATACCACCAAGGGTCCCAGGTGGGCGATCTGCCCTTCGTAGCGGCGGATGGAATGCTCGTACAATTCCGGGGTGGAGCGGTTCCAGTACACCTGCCCCAGATGATGTAGACCGACCTCATCCAGTTGATGGTCGGGTATCAGATCACGATTCTCCATTGGTTGTCCTCCTGTCATGACGGTCAAAGGCATCTTCGATGCTGGAGGGGTTGAACCCTGATTCAATCATGCGATTCAATCGTTTTTTCGCCGTCTTTCCGAACGGCGCAGCTTGGCGCGATCCAGAGGGAGCAGCCTTTTTTCCAGCTTCGCGTTCCTTAAACCGGTCAAGGCGCCTCTTCATAACTCTCTCAGGACCTCAAAACCTTTTTACCCCTTTCCTATCGCGGCATAAGGCCCCTCGCCTGTTCCTCAGCCCAGGTTGGCGTTTACGAAATCCCAGTTGATGAGTTTCTGGATAAAGGCGTCCACATAATCACCGCGCCGGTTCTGATAGTCGAGATAATAGGCGTGCTCCCACACGTCCACGGTCAGAAGGGGCTTCAGTCCATGGGCAATGGGGGTGTCCGCATTGGATGTTTTCATGACCGCCAGCCTTCCCTCCCGCAGGACCAGCCAGGCCCAGCCGCTGCCGAACTGGGTCAGCGCGGCATCCTTGAACTGCTTCACGAAGGCATCGTGACCGCCGAAATCCGCCTGTATCTTTTGGGCTGCGGCGCCCGAGGGCGCACCGCCGCCGCCCGGCTTCATGCAGTGCCAGTAGAAGGTGTGGTTCCAGACCTGGGCCGCGTTGTTGAAGATGCCGGCCCGGTCGGGGCTCCCGGCGGTCTTCTCGATGATGTTTTCCAGGGTCTTTCCGGCCAGATCCGTCCCTTCCAGAAGTTTGTTGAGGTTTGCCACATACGTTTGGTGGTGCTTCCCATGATGGAAGTCCAGCGTGGTGGCACTGATCGCCGGGGAAAGCGCGTCTTTGGAAAAAGGGAGTTCGGGCAGGATGATGGTCATGGTGTCGCCTCCTATTTGTATGGGTTGTCCTGATGGAAGTTCCTTACTGAAATGGGCTGTGACATCAATAACGGAGCACAGCTGCAAGAGGGGCCTGGTCCGGGACCTCTTCGGGTGAAACCGCGTACACCCTGCCCCCCGTGAGGAGCGTCTGGATAGCCGTAAAATCCAGGATGTCCTCATCGCCGGGCTCATGGCTCTTGTGCAGGTCGACGGTCTGAGCCTCCGGATCGAGCCTGCCCCAGACCTGCACTCCGACGGGGACGAAGACCAGTTCGATCCGCCCGTGAAGCGCCGCCAGGACCGCCTCGGTGACCTCGGCCGTTGTCTGCCCGGTGCCTGCCAGCTGCCGGTACCGGGCGGCGCCGTCCTCACGTTCCTGTTTGAATACCGGTTCGACAATGGCCCAGGCCTTTTGGTGAAGCTCGTCGGGTTTCATTCGTTCGGGGTTTCCCGGGATGCCTTCATCCATCAGGAAGGGGTAGGTGTTGACTTCTTTATAGAGCGGAAAAAGGTTGTCGACCGCCGCAAGCACCAGAGGGGAGGACCCCTCCGGCAGCAAATCCCGCAAGGATTTATCGACCCTTCGGAACCATTGCCGGATGCGGTTCTTGGTTTCGTTGCCGAGTTCGTGTCCGTGAAAGACGGCGGCGCGTTTACCCCCGGAAGTCGAGCGGGTCCCGGTGTGAAATTGCAGCTGCTTTTCCGGGATGCCCTCCGGAAAGGCCTCGGAAAGATTCAGCGGCACATCTTCCAGCTCGATTTCATCGACCGTGTCGCGCGTTCCTGCCAGCAGCCGGAGCTGGTTCTGGCTGACCGCCAGAATATGGAACGTACCGTCGCTGGTCAGCTGGCGCAGCAGAGGCTTGGCGTGAAAGCGGTCCGAGACGACGATCAATTCGGGAAAATCGATCGGGACCCTGAAAAACTCGAGCGTATCCTCCGAGAAAAACACGGCCAGCCCGTCACTCTGCTTCCTCCAGAATGATTGATCCTGAAGGAGACGCTGAGGGGCGTTGAAGAGATCCTGGATCTGCGCTGAGCGCATGTCTTTGGCCTGCAGCCGCTCCTGTGCCTGGCGCAGCAGGTTTTTGAAGCGGATCGGGTCTTGCTCCGTTTCCTTTCCAGCCCGGTGCGTGGGCATATAAAGGGAAACACACCAGCCGAAATGCCGGTCGATGAACGCTCGCCGAAGTCGATCAAGGTTGATTCTATCCATAAAGACCTCCCCGTTTCATTCGTTCTCTCATTTGGCAGGCAAATCTATAATCAATCTTACCGCCGCCTCCTATCCGGGTGTGATTCCCCGGGACGGCCGAACATGTTTCGGCCCGGCAAAAGGTTGCGCACAATGCCCGTAGAGGCCTTCCGAGAATATCGCCGCTGCTGCTGATCCGCCGGGTGCCGTTCCTGAGCAGAGAGCCGGAACTTCAGATCCCGCTCCACAAAAGAAAGGTCATGGGTCGCGGCCTTCGCAGCATGTGAAGAAAAATCCTTATTTCCGAATTGGAAACCAGGTTCTACCGGGAAATCATTTCCGGATGGAAACAGTTTACAGGTATTCCTGGTCGACGTGAAACGATTTCCGACCGCAACGGGCGTCACCTATCGGATTCCGCCTGAGGGAGCTTCGGCGATTCGCCTGCATCGCAAATCTTCTCGAGGCCAAGCCGCACCGCGGTCTCCCGCGTGGGTCCGCCCGTCTCGAGGTCCCAGCCCATCGCTTCGTAGAAACAGCGCTCGAGCCTGTCCATGTCGAGGCGTCTGCCCTTGAGGGGGCCGCGCTGCAGGGGCGGGTGGCCGAGGGCACGCGGGTTGAGGCGCTGATCTGCGGGCTTGATGCCTTCGCGGGCGTTGAACGCCTTTCGAAGTGAAAGGATCCTTTCCCCGGTGTCGAAGTAGGCGTCGGCCGGAAGATCCCATCCGGTGGCGGCGTTCAGGTAGTCCACGACAGGGAGGGGGCTTGTCAGGGCGCCGAACAGGCACAGGCCGGCGCCGTTGATCACTTGCATGTAGATGGAACCGGCGCGGTAGCGCTCGACACGGCGGGCGGTGCGCGTGCGCGCGGCCCGGATCCGGCGGCGTGCCTGGGGGAAGCGTCGGTCCACACCGAAGAGGTCGGCGTAGAGATAGGAGGAGATGGTGTGCCTCCCGGGGGTGGGTTCGCACTGGTACGCGATGGCGTAGCCCGGGTCGAGCCGGGAGTCGTGCATGGGGAGTTCCTGCCCGCCCGCGTGAACCGCCAGCGACTCGGTTCCCTTCCCCAGCCTCAGGGCGGCCTGTTTCACCCCATCGGCGAGGATGTCGCCGAACCCCTCGCGTTCGATGATCTGGCGGAGCAGGGTGGAGATCTCGCGCGTTCTTCCCCAGCCGAGCCGCAGCCCGCCCGTGGTGTTCTGATCGATGAGCTTTGCCTCGAAGCACTCGACGGCGAAGGCGATGGCCGCTCCGGCGCTGATGGTGTCGATCCCGGCCCGGTTGCAGGCCTCGTTCATGTCGATGATGGCCGCAAGGTCGTCCTGCAGGAGCAGGCCTCCGAAGGCAGCCAGGGTTTCATACTCGGGTTTGTGGCCCGTTTCACCGGCGTAGCGGCCCGCCTCGATCCGGATGGTTCCGCCGCAGCCCAGAGGGCAGGCGTCGCAGGAATAGCGGCGCACCTGGTGGCGGAGGACGCTTTCGTCCGAAAGCTTTGCGCTTCGGGAGAAACCGTAGTCCAGATGCCCCACACCGCCCCAGTTCCGCACGGGCATGTCCCCGACCATGGCGGAATAGACGGTGAAGCCCGACGTGCCGTAGCGGCGGAGGAGGTCTCTCAGGAGCGTGGGGTTCGCGGGGGCGGGCAGCCCGGTCAGGGCGAGGAACCGGCTGAAAGGATTGGTCAGGCGCAGGAGCAGGCGATCCTGCAGCCCGGATTTTCTGAAGCGCTTGAGAAACCGCTGGTTGATACGCTTGATCTCCGCGGGTCGTGCGACGCTCACCCGCTTCCGGCCGTCGAAGGACAGGGCTTTCAGGCGCTTCCACCCCATCAGCGCCCCGAGCCCCGAGCGCGCCGCCAGACGCCCCCCGTCCGTGGCGATCCCTGCCATGAGCGAAAGGCGCTCTCCCGCCGGGCCGATACAGGCCACCCGCGCCTTGGGCGCCTCGAGCCTCTCGCGGATGAAGTGCTCCGTGGCGACGCAGTCTTGACCCCACAGGGCGGAGGCGTCGCGGATCTCCACCCGTTCGTCGGTGAGGTGCACCCACGCCGGCGGGTCGGCGCGCCCCGTGAAAAAAACCGCGTCGTAGCCGCACCGTTTGAGGGCGCGGGACAGGGAGCCTCCGACGTTGGCATCGCCCCACCCGCCGGTGAGCGGCGATTTGCCCACCACCATGAGGCGCCCCCCGAAGAGGGCGCCCGTGCCGCCCAGGAGCCCGGAGCAAAAACCCAGGTAGCTGCCATCGGAGAAGGGGGCGACGCCGGGCCGCTGCCGGTCCATGATGAAGGCGGCCCCGAGGCCGTAGCCCGAGAGGTACCTGCGGTAGTCCTCGTCCGCAGGTTCGTAGACCTCCGTGATGCGCAGGCTGAGGTCCACCACGAGGACCCTGCCCGTGTATCCTCCGGCAGGGCGGCGCCGGGTCCCTGTCGCCCGTCCATCCGGGGGCCCCGGGGCGACGGAGGGTTTTTCCTTCTCAGGCACCTGGTCCATGAAATACTCGGCCAGGGCGGTGATGGTGAGGCTCGGGTTGACGCCCAGGTTGGCCGGCACCACCGAGCCGTCCGCCACCCACAGACCCGGGTAGCCGTGCACGCGGCCCGCCTGGTCGACCACGCCTTTTTCCGCGCCGGCTCCCATGACGCAGCCGCCCAGGATGTGGGCGGTGGTGGAGACATCCAGGAGGACCTCGGTCCAGGCGCTGACGGGTTCTCCGCCGATCTTCTCCGCCATGCGGCGCGCCACCTCGTTGGCGATGGGGATGTACGAGGGGACTTTCCGGGCGCCCGGGGCCAGGGAGGAGTTCAGGCTCTTCAGGCCGAGGCGCCACCAGCGGGGTTTGAAATCCAGACGGATCTGGTTCTCGTCGGTCTGCATCACCAGCAGGATGGGGGTGCGGGCGGCCCACCCGAACGGCCAGAGGGACCGCAGGAAGGCCCCGGGGCGCCTGAGGGCGATGCCGAGAAACCTGAGGGCGCGGGGCATCCGCCCGCCGCCGTCGGTGAGGAGGGTGGTGAGGAGCGCCATTGCATCGGAGCCCCGGTTGTAGCGGACCACCTCGATGTGGGTGGCGGGGTCGGGGTAGATGCCCGAGGTGATGGCGATCTGGTCGGAGTAGTCGGCGCCGGGGTCGTTGGCCTTGACCCCCAGCAGGGCTTCGGAGTTGGTGCGGACGCCCTCCCCGAGCCGCGGGGAGAGGCCGGGGAGAAAGCCGGCGTCTCTGCATTTCTGGAGGAGTTTCACGGTGCCGAGAACGCCGCCGCTCAGGACGACGCCCCGGGCCGTGAAGGTGCGGCGGGGGTGGCGCAGGCCCGTGGGCTGCCGGGTGAACACGGTGTAGCCGCCGCCGGCGCATGGCCGGATCGCCGTGGCCTCGGTCTCAGGGAAGATCCTCGCGCCCGCGCGTTCGGCCAGATGAAGGTAGTTCTTGTCGAGGGTGTTCTTGCCTCCCACCGGGCACCCGATCATGCATGCGGCGCAGTGGGTGCAGCCGGTGCGCGGCGGTCCTTCCCCGCCGAAATAGGGGTCCGGCACGGTTTTCCCGGGCGGCCCGAAAAAGACGCCCACGTCGTTGACGTGGAAGGTGTCCTCGCCGCGGAGCTCCCGGCCCACTTCTGCGAGCAGCCGGTCTGCCTGCCCCACCTGAGGGCATCTCACGGCCCCGAGCATGACGCGCGCTCTGGCGTAATACGGGGCCAGTTTCGCCTTCCAGTCTCCGGGCCCCCACTCGGGCTTTCGGAAGACCTCGTCGGGAGGGACGAGGAGGTTGTTGGCATAGACCAGGCTGCCGCCCCCGACCCCGGTGCCGCTGAGCACGAAGACGTTTCTGAGCAGGGTGAGCACCTGGATGCCGTAAAGGCCGAGGCGCGGGAGCCACAGGTACTTGCGGAGATTCCAGTTGGTTTGCGGAAAGTCTTCGGTCCGGTAGCGCCTGCCCTTTTCGAGGACGGCCACCCGGTAGCCCTTCTGCGCGAGCCGGAGGGCCGAAACCGAGCCCCCGAATCCCGAACCGATCACCACGTAGTCGTATTCAGAGACAGGATCCTGCCGCATGATAAGGATTCCTTTTCAGAAAGACCCGGTGAGCCGGGTGCGGGTGGACCGGTAACCCGCCGTGCAGGTCGGACCGGCTGCAATTGGAAAGCCGCTCTACATGAATTTCGTCGATTGAATGATGAATCCCAGCTCCTTCCCGGTTGCCGGATGGACCAACAGACGGCAGCGGCCATTCATGGGTCCGGTCATAGCCTCCATCATCCGATCTGATCACTTTTTCGTCGTCTTTTTCGACCACCGCAGCTTTGCACGATCTATAAACGGGGGGGTGACCTTATTTCGTTTTCCTGAAACGATGTTTTCGAATCCGGGCATAAACCCGGCTTTCCGAGAGTGTCTCTCGCGCACGTCGGCGATCACCGCCTGCCATTCGGCATCACGCCCTGCTTTGACGTAGCATTTTTTTGCACGACGGATATGGTCGAGGGCGGCGTGGTAGTACTTGCTCTTGCCCGCATTGACGATCCGCATGCAAAGCGCTCGGTATACCCTGGCGGAGATCTCGGGATCTAAACGCTCCAGTTTGCGCGCCAATGGTTCTGTCGAAAAGTGGCTGCAGGCCTCCAGTTCTTCATCGGTAGCCTTGCGCACACGCGCTGCAAGCCGTTCGATCTCCCTTTTTTCGAGCCAGAGATCGATTTGCATGGTCAGATTCGCCTTCTCCGAGGCTTCCATGGCCTTCTGATGCCAAGCCGTTTTTTCTTTGGCGGGTACGAATCGCATCAGCTCTTTGTAGGTGTATGGCGAAGGGTAGGCCTGAAACTCTGACCAGGCGGATTGAAGCGCCTCATCAGACCGCTTAAGCTTGGCCAATAGGGTTCTCCTTATTCCGGGCAGTTCAGGTGCTTCAAAGGATTTTTTCTTCTCCGCCTGTTTAATCTCCAGGCCTCTCTCGACCCAGGAAAGGGCGGCTTTGGGACGCTTTCTGCTCCGGTATAATTCAGCGATGATTTTACAGTCTTCAGGTTCGATGCCGGTCTGTTCGCAGACTGCAATGTAAGATTCCACGTCCCGCAAACCGGCGAGCAAGGTTTTCAGGACGTCACGCCACCTCCGGCGGGTGTATGCTCTGGTATTTTTCTCCTTTTCATCGAGGGCCGGAGCGGCATCGAATCGGGCTCGAACCTGCCGTATGAGTGCATCCAGGCCTTGTTCATCGAGCACCTTGACCGCTTCGCGATCGAGGTCATGGCTTAGCCCATAGGGATCGTCTTCCATCCAGGAAAGCAGGACCTTTGCTGTGTCATTTGCGTCGGCCTTCAATGCCTGGCGGGCTTGGATCCAAGCACGAAACAAATCTTCGACCAGCATCCCGAAATCACCGTTCGAGTCGTCGATTTCTTCGGCCTTTTCATGGCACGCTGCAATAAAAATCTCGCAGAGGTGTGCAGCTCGCTGCGGTTCCTGCTCTATCATCTTCTCGATGTCTTCAGCGACTCGCTCGACCTCGTTCACAAATCTCCCTGCGGCGTTGTAGGAAATGAACGTTCCCGGACAAAGGACCTCCTCTATGGCTCGCTCAAGGGGATCGACCTCTTTTCGTCTTCTGGGGCTCACAGCGCTCCTTTCTGTATGCTCCAATTGTTAACGGCTTTACCGTCTTTCCTTTTAATACGGCATGCTCCATCTGATCAAGAATCCATTTCTTGTTTCTCCTTGGATCATATGAAACGGGCGGGTGCGTGGTGTAAGATGCACGCTGGCAAAAAATCCTAAAACGGAGGACAGTCCCAAAAATTAGCTTATATCAGGATAGATTACCACATGAATCCTCTTTTGATCGCCCTGGTGGTCTAGGGCGAGGGGCCAATCCAGCCTTGATTCCTCGTAAGGCAGGCAACCGGCGTGAGAACGACTTCCGGGGTAATCGGGACTTGGCGCAGAATCATACAGCAGGGCTTCTCGGTATGATTCGTCGCACACGGCGAATGTGCGCCAGGAACTGAGCCGGTTCTTCACCAGCGGCTCTTCGAGCTCATTCCTCCACGCCTTCCGCACGCAACACTCGGACCGTGCGTCAGGGAAAGCCCGCTCCTGGGGTTATGGATCGGAAGTGGGGAAGGAACGTCAATGGTCGGGTTTTGGGGTCAGCGGAAGAGCCTCCTACCGGGAATATTTCTTGAAAACCAGGGCTTGCAACCGGCGATAATTATTACCGGATATGGCGGCAACCGGAAATTCTAACGGCCGGGAGGTCGATTTCACCGCCCCGATGCGCGGCAGACCGCGGATGCTGGTCCAGGTGTGCGAGTCTCTGGCGGAGCCGCAGACGCTTCGGGGATCATCGTCCGCCCTCGGCCCGGCCGCAGACGATCCAGATCAGGCTTTCCTGTACATGGCTCCTGCATCACAAGGCTTTTGCATCAAGGCGACGTCTTTTACCGGGATTTCACAGCGCCACCGGTACTGACGCGCGATATAACGCAGCGTGGCCTCACTGAAAAAAACCACATGGGTCTGTTCCCGGCGGTAATGCCAGGCCGCGAAACGCTCATCGTCCGTCTGGAAGCAGGTCATCAGGGCCAACCACCCGCCGGGTCGCAACATCCGGTCCAGCCGGGCGAATTCCTCGGCCGGCCGATGAAAGTGCTCAATGACCTCTGCACAGACGATGAAATCATAGAGATCTTCGAGCGCTTCTGAATCGGGGAAAAAAAGCGGGTCGAACAATCGCACATGGTGCCCCGCCTCACTCAACATGCAGGCAAGCGCCGGCCCCGGACCACATCCATAATCCAACCCTTTCGCCCGCAGAGGCAGCCGTTGCAGCAACGGATCTGCAAGCTTCGACAGGAATCGGCGGTAGCCGTCATCATCCGGATCATTTTGGTGCAGGCGGTACTGCGCGGACTCCGCTTCGCTCGACAACCTTTGTGCCGGATTCAGAAACGTTGCACCGCAAGTGCCGCAGCGCTCGTATCGAGCCCCGTCCACCCAGGCAAAAAAATGGGCCGAGAACATGCCGCACACGATGCATTGCCGGTCATCCTGGGCGGCCGCGCAAGAGGTGTCGTTTTGCACGAACTGATTTGTCCGGTTGTATGCGGAAATGGCGCCCCTCCTTTGGCAAAAGGCGATCCCCCCTTGCCTGTTCATTTCTCAGTCCCTATCAGTGCACCCTTGGCTCCGCCGTTGAGCGCCCCGTATCTGACCGTCCGCATCGCCCCGCCCACCAAGCGCGCAGGCCGAGCCGCCATGACGCGAAAATTCCGCCTTCCACACTGCCGAACTGCCCCTTCCGGCTCCTGCCACCAGATCCGGCTCCTCCCCGCCGGCCTCGTCAAGACCTCGCCAATCCCACGCCTCGATTGCCACACCGCCGCCTCGACATGTCTTTGAGGTTGACTCGAGGGGCAGGATATCATATCGGTTCAGAATATAAACGAATAGAATCGCGGTGCACCTCAGAATTCGATCTCACTCGGTACGGAATCGGGCGCTACAGCAGCGAAGCGGCAAAAGCATGCACGCTTCCCGAAGACATCTGTTTAAGAGGGCCTTTCCCGAAAAATGGGGTTCTTTAAAAAGGAAAACATCCCCTGAGTTTTGCATCGCCTTAGGCTTACCCCATTCACCCATGAAAAACGAGAGGCCTTTGATCCCCTGTTGGAGCGCTCGTTTCGCTTGCAGCAGCCTGACGGTATAGGATGATCACGTTTGCGCAGCAAGCCGAGCGGTTGTGAAAGCAGAAAAGGGGGATGCGCTGAAACACCTATGAGCGGCTCATTCTACGAGGAAAACCACGAAGCTTATTACCAGCAGACGGTCGGAATCGACCCGGCGCCCTTTCTCGAGCCGCTTATCCGATACCTTCCGCCGGCGAGTTTGCTCCTCGACGTAGGCTGCGGCAGCGGCCGCGATCTGCGCTGGTTCAAAGAAAGAGGCTATCGTGTGGTCGGCATGGAGCGCTCGCGCAGTCTTGCACGCATGGCCGCCGACCATGCCGGATGCGAGATCCATGAGGCCGATTTCCGCTCTTTCGACTTCCGGTCTCTCCCCTGCGACGCGATCCTGCTGGTGGGAGCGTTGGTCCACGTCCCACATGAGTCCCTTTCGCGGGTTTTCCTTCACATTACGCAGGGGCTCCGACCACGTGGAAAGGTCCTCCTGACCCTCAAGGAAGGCCGCGGGTCCTCGTCCCTTCCTGACGGGCGCGTCTTCTATCTATGGGAGGATCAGCCGCTACGCGCGCTGATCGCCTCCAGCGGCTTCACCATCCTGGATGTTCAACGTCAGATTTCAGCGGTACGCCCTAAGGATGTCTGGCTCGGGTATGTGCTCGAAAAACCCCATCATGAAGCTGATGCACCCGCAGATCCCCTGGGAGAGCCCGGTTGATGGACCAGCAAGAAGAAAAGCCGGTCATTTACCGCAAGCTCGTGCGCGACCGCATCCCGGAAATCATCCGGGAGGCCGGTAAGGCGCCTTTTGTGCGGACGCTTGGCGATGACGAATTCAGACCGGCCCTCGGCCGGAAGATCCTCGAGGAGGCCCACGAGCTGTTCTCCGCGTGGAGAGCAAAGGATTCGCACGGCGTTCTGACGGAATCCGCCGACCTGCTGGAGGCTGTGTTGGCCGCCCTCCGTGAAGAAGGTTTCACCTTCCATGATCTGGAGCAGGCTCGCCGTACAAGGGCCGCCGAACGAGGCTGCTTCCACGAAAAACTGTTTCTTGAAGCTGTCAACGGATACATCGCCCAAACTGCATCCGGTCGCGACACGCCTGCCTTTCTGTTCAATCCCGGCGACGCCCTGGACCTGATCGAACTCATCCGTTCCGAACTTTTGCGGAGCACCGATGCCTGGATCGCTTCGGCCTTTTCCTCCCCTTCCGCCGTCAATCTGCTCTTGACGGGTTTTGAGCGCTTCGTTGCGTCCGGCGGCAGGCTTCGGCTTCTCCTGTCGACCATGGGCAACGTCACCCGGCCCGAATACCTGAGCCACATCGAACGCCTTCTACCAGGCGGTGAAGTACGGGTTTTTCATCCCCCGCAGATGCCGTTCGACAGGGTGCCCCCGGATTTCCACGTCAAGGCATACCTTTTTAAACGCCGCGACGGCGTGGGCTCCGTGATCATCGGCTCCTCGAACCTCACCGGGGCAGGGCTCACCACCAATATCGAGTGGAACTACTTCACTTCGAGCGAGATCAATCTCGCCTTCGAGGAAGCCGCCCCCTTCGAAGCCGCCGTCCGGATCTTCGATCAATACTGGACGAAGCAGTCCGTTCCCGTCAGCGAAGACTTCCTCGAAGGTTACCGGCGGCGATTCCACACTGTCCCTGAAAGCGCAGCCCCTAAAGCTTACCACCCCGAGCATTTCCGAGACAAGCAAGTGGCTGAAGGCTCGTCACCCCGCCAGGAGCCTGTCCACCCCAACACCCCCCAGATCGAAGCGCTTGAAAAACTGGCTGAGATGCGTGCACAGGGCGTCGAACGGGCGGCGGTCATCGCCGCCACGGGAATCGGAAAGACCTACCTCGCCGCCTTCGACTTTCGGACATCCGGCTGCCGTAGGATGCTTTTCATCGCCCACCGCCAGACAATTCTCCTGAAGGCCATGGAGAGCTTCCGAACCGTCATGAACTTACCCTATTTCGGCGCCCTCTGCACCGCCGAGGACCGGCCCGCATCAGATCACCCGGCCGTCTTCGCGATGATCCAGACCCTCAGCCGCCATTCCACACTGGAAAAGCTGCCGCCTGATTCTTTCGATTACATCGTGATGGACGAGTTCCACCACAGCCAGGCGGCTACGTACCGGCGCGTCATCGAACACTTCCGCCCGCAGTTCTTCCTAGGCCTCACGGCCACTCCGGAGCGTATGGACGGCCGGGATGTTCTCGCCCATTGCGGCTACAATATCGCCTATGAGCTGAGGGTTCTGGAGGCGATCGAACGCGGCTGGCTCACCCCGTTTCAGTATTTTGCCGTCTATGATGAAACGGACTACAGTCGGATCACTTGGCGCGGTACCCAATACGACGAACACGAGCTTGACCAGGCTCTGAGCACGGACACCCGCACCGCTGTCATCGCACGCAATCTTTCTAATTTTCTGCCTTCAATGGGCAAGATCAAAGCCCTTGCCTTTTGCTCCTCCATCGCCCACGCCAGGTATACGGCAAGACACCTGAGCCTGAGCCATGGGATTCCTGCCAGGGCCCTTCTAGGGGAGGATTCCGAAGAAACCCGCCAGGCAACGATTCGATGCCTTCGAGATGAGAAGGACCCACTCAAGGTGATCTGCTCGGTCGATATTTTCAACGAAGGTGTCGACATCCCTGAGCTTACCCATGTGCTTTTCCTCCGACCGACCCAGTCCTTTGCGGTTTTTCTCCAGCAACTGGGCCGCGGACTGCGACGATCGCCCGGAAAGGATTTTCTGGTGGCCATCGATTTCGTGGGAAACTACCGTAAAGTGCATGTGGCGCCGCTCGCGCTTTGCGGGTACACGTCGATCGAGACCTTTATCAAAGACTTTGCAGGGAAAGTCCGGCCGGACCCCCGAAAAATGCTGCCGGCATCCTGCTTCCTGGATCCGGAATTGAAGGTCCAGAGGATCTGGGACGATGAATTGAAGACGATCCTCGGCAGGCATACGCCAGTGGCTGAACGTCTCAAGAACTTTTATCTCGAGATCAGGGAGAACCTTGGAGGCAGGTCACCACAGCTCATGGATCTTTTCGCTGCAGGGTATGATATCGATCCGCGCGCTTTCATCTCCCATTTCGGCAACTGGTTGCGGGCGAAGCTTTACTGCGAAGACGGCCGGCTGGATCCCTGCGAAAACGACATCCTCGACACCCCTGGAGAGGCGTTTCTACAGCATCTCGAAAAGGACCTTCGCCCTGTCCGCTCCTATAAAATGGTGGTGCTCCTTTCTCTGCTCGAAATGCCGGGCACCCAATGGGCGATCGAGGACATCGCCGTCAGGTTTCTCAACCATTTCTTGGCCCATCCGGATCATCTGCCCGACTACGAAGATCTTGCCAGGGCCGAGGAGCCCGGCAAATTCCCTCTTGACCTTATAATAAGAAAGCTCAGAAAAATGCCGCTCCATTTCCTGAGCAACAGCCCGAAGGATTTTTTCATTCTGGACCTCAACCAGAACCGCTTCCTTCTTCAACAAGCCGTCCATCCCTTCTGGATGAACGATCATTTCAGGATGCTTGTGCGCGACCGGGCCACATTCGCCCTGGCTGAATATTTCAGGCGGAAGGCCCTTCGGCAGACTGTGTATGCCGGCCCGGATGTTACGGAAAGCACCTTCAAGCTTCGCCCTGAGCTCGCAGAACTGCTTCTTGGGGCTCGCCGGCTCCCCCCGGGAGGAGAGAAACTCGTGCGAGTGAAAATGAACGGCGAGAAATGGCAGGCAACACTCAGGCGATCCAGCGACGGCAGATCCTTTTATATTCAATCGCCTCCCGACTCGCCCTATTGCTCTTATTTTTCTCAATCAAAAGATGGCAGCACTGACGGACAGAGGCTTTTTAGGATCAAATACGAAAAAGATACTCTGGTTTTGATATTACAAGACGAATGATTTTCTTATGTTCACTGTAATGATATTCCGACCGGGATACTTTTGCTCATGATGCCGTTTTGAGTGCGGAGGCCGCGGTCTTCGGCCGGAGGGAGGTAGGTTTTGACGATTCGGCCTAGGACTTCCAGTTCGTCGCGGGTGAGGTATCCACTCGGAAATGGTCTGGTGTCCTCTGTCTGCAGTTGAAGAGCATTTAGGATGAGCATTAGTTATTACTGCTTAAGAAATTTTCGCCTGTCTAAAATATGCAATTTGTGCTGGCTCCGACTGGTAAACCTATGCCTGTAGTATCGGTTTCCGCCTTGCAATGTAACGGGCTACGCACTGAGGGGTTGAATTCCCCCCCTGAGCGAAGCCGGACGTTTAAGGAAAAAGAATAAACTTGGGACGGGAAGGATGAACTGTAATTGAATCTGAATTGTCACCAAGCCATCTTTGAAAGCGTTCCCAAATTTTGCTATCCTCTTCAGCTTCTATTAAGACCATCCCCAAGTTGTGAATCAGATGATTTTTGGCTCGCTGTCCGTCAAACTGCCAGTTATTACGTTCGATGCTTGAATACCGCTTGATCGACATGCCGTTGAGATCCGAAATTTTCAACCGAGATGACATTAAATTGGCATCAGGATTAATGAATGTAAATGCACAGTACTTACTTGGTGCAAACCATTTTAATCTATTATCAAATACGAAATATTTAACTATTCTTTTTCCCCACAATAGCTTGTTGCTGTTATTCTGGATCTCAGTGTTCCATGATCTGATATTCAGAATCACCTCCAGCAAATTTGCTACGAAGTGAATTCTGGACCTCTCAAAAGAAATTAACGGTTTTGATATATCAAAAACTCTTAAGATTTCAGAAGAGATATCAATATGTCTTCCACGTAATTCATGAAGCGGCATTTGATTGAGATGCTTAACTTCTTGAGGTGAATATCGAGGCAATAAGGTCGTTTGAAAAGCATTCATGCCCACATGACGCATTAGAGAAATGGCGGTTGCTCCCAGATTTCTACGCCCTGTTGCCACATGGGGACTGACCATGGAAACAAATACATCCGTATCGGATTGTGGACTGAACAAATGTGTAGCGGCAAATTTCGCGTGATTTGCCACGGGGTCCGCTCTGCTTACTTCAAATTCAATCCAATACCGGCGTGACCCGTCGGCATTTGCCAACAAGACATCCGTTTTAGGCGTAAACCCCAAGAGCTTGCAAAGTTCAGGCGGCGTGACCGCAACCTCCGAAGTGCAGGACCACCCAGGAGGCTTGTGGCGAGAGAACTCGAGCTGCAGATAACGCGCCAGATTTCCCATTCTACCTATATTTGATTCGTTGGGCGGCTCCACTCCGAAATGATGAAGATTGGCGCCATGCTCCGAAAATAGATGGATTTATTATGAAATTTCCACGGGTCCATATATCCCAACATCCCAGAGTCCTTGATTCATTTTCGCGAGCAGGCCTGACGGTTTTATTTTGTCGTATACGAGCGCCAGGCGCCGCATTGCTCGGAAAGGGCTATGCTCAGGAGCCGCCAATCTTGGCCATTTTTCTGCAGGCCAGAATTGTCCATGTTTTGACCGACGTTAATAAAACTGAAATAGACTTTATTATTTGTGAAAAATGGGCCTTGAGGAATGCTCTTTTCATTAGCACCAGACAAGGGTTTGCGCAAGAATTTTGTTTCAGGATTGAACGAATGGAAGCAGGCGGGCTCTCCCGCAGACGTGGCGGGGTCTGAACGCTTCCCCCGGATGCGGGTCTTTCGGGGTATCGTGTCGGATCGAGTTGCCCCATTACGCCGATCACCAAGTGGCCTCATTAAGGCGATCACGCAGTGGCTCGATTACGGCGATCACTAGCACGTGATCCGTTTGCGAGCCGCCTCTGCCTTTATCTCCTTCCTCTTCGACCTTGGCGTTGGCGGCCAGCCAGTGAAGATTGAGGATTGGGTCATTGGGGGCATCCAAGACGCTCGGGCAGGAAACCTCGTTTACTGAGCATTGGACCTAACTTGCGGACATCACCCCCCGCTTCCCCATTGCACTCCGCGTAAGAGCGCCATGAGGCAAAAAGAACTGAGGTCTGTTCCCAAGCTCTGGGCGTGGTCTTGCAGCATTCTTCCCTCTGGGCGTCGAGGCTGTTGAAGTCCTGTTCGAGGCCCTTTTCGGTCGATTTACGCGTGCAAACGGCGCAACGGATGCTCTCCCGATTTGCGACGGCACCGTTCTTCATGGGATCGTCTCCTGGTGTTTCTGGGTCGTCACTGGGGGTTTGAGGCCGAAGAAGATGAACCCGTTCCACTGGAAGCCGGTGGCTGCCCTGGCAATGGCCGAGAGGGACTTATAGCGCTGGCCTTCGAACTCGAAGCCGTCTTCGAGTACTTTGACCACGATGTCCTCCTTCACCTCCTTGACCTTGTCCTCGACGTTGAGGACCTGCCCCTCGGTGCCGTGGTTCTCCACCGTGACGTAGAAGGGGACGACCAAGCCGTTCTTGAGGTCCATCTTGTTGACCATGTCGCGGACCTGTTCGTGCATCTTCTGATCGGGCATGACCATCTTCTGGCCGAACGCGCCGCCGACCTTGAGGAGCCTGAACGGCGTGGCCCAGCGCTTGGCGATGGCCTGTTCGGCCCGGCGGTAATCGCGGAGGAGTTCGATGGACTGGAACGCGGGAAGGACGAGAGAGTTGCCCCGTGGCGAGAAGGCCGGCGCGTCCCACTCGAGGTGAAGCACCTGCTCCACGGGCAGGTCCAGTCCCTCGTCCGCGGCGGCGGCAAGCGGGACGAGCACCAGACCGTCCGCTGAAAGCGGCGACGGCTCAGCTCCCGCATCAGCTGCCGGGTTCTTGGATTTCGGATTGGATCGTGTTTCCACCGGGGTCCTCTCGGTTTGATGCTCGCCTTGCATGGCTTCCCCCTCGGGCGGCCTTTGGCCGTCCAAATCCGCTGTCCTGCGGATTTTTCTTGCCCTTGTGGGCGCGACATTCGCGCCGTGTGGCGGGAAGCGCCCGCCCCTGGGGTTATCTATCGGAGGCTGGGAGGGAACGTCGACGGGGCGTTCGGCACTTGACGCGCACGTATGAAACCCATAATTTCATATGGGTTTCGCGTGAGATTGTCAATAAACCCGACTTTACACTTGACATTTTGACTCAAAACCCATAACATTGCTGTGGGTAACGTGAAACCAAGTCAAGGATGCCAAAGATGAAACATGATGAGTTCTTCCGAAAGCACCCGGTTTTCACCGGAGACGATCTGGCCAACCATCTGTCGTCCCACGGTGAAGTCGGCGGGCGCACGCAGGAGGCGCTCCTGGCGTACCACCAGAAGTCCGGACGGGTTGTTCGGGTACGCCGCGGGTTGTACGCCGTCATCCCGTCGGGAGCCGACCCCGATTCGTATCCGGTCGATCCATTCCTCGTCGCCGCGAAACTGACGCCGGATTCGGTGTTGTCACATCACACGGCACTGGAGTTTCACGGAAAGGCTTACTCGGTTCATGCCCACATCACTTATTCGGCATCCCGACCACTCGGACATCTGACGTTCCGCTCCCATGTTTTCCGGGGGACGAGGTTTCCACACTCTCTCCTCCGCGCAGGGAAAATCCATGTCGGCGTTTTGACCGCAGAGCGCGCCGGTATGGAGCTACGGGTCGCGAGTCTGGAGCGGACATTGGTGGACGTCCTGAATCGTCCGGACCTTTCGGGAAGCTGGGAGGAAATCTGGCGGTCGCTGGAGTCCGTCGAATTCTTCGACCTCGACAAGGTCGTGGAGTATGCGCTCCTGCTCGGAAACGCGACCACCGGCGCGAAGGTGGGGTTTTTTCTCGAACAGCATCGCGAACCGTTGATGGTGGAGGACCGTCACCTCAAGGCGCTTCACGATCTGCGACCCCGGCAACCGCATTATCTGGACCGCGCCAAGCGGACATGCGGTCGCCTCGTGTCAAAATGGAACTTGGTGGTTCCAAGGGAAGTGCTCGAACGGGCGTGGGGAGAGGTATTATGAAGATATCCCCCGAGAAGCTGGCCGCCGAAGCTGAATCGACGGGTTTCAGGCCGGATGTGCTCGAAAAGGTCGCCTACCTGCTTGGGTTGCTGGACGCTTTGCGAAGTCACCCCTTTCTCAAAGAGAAGCTGGTACTCAAAGGCGGCACGGCCTTGAATCTTTTCGTCTTCGATGTTCCCCGGCTCTCCGTCGACATCGATCTGAACTACGTGGGAGCCGAAGATCGTGACGGCATGCTCGCCGAACGTCCCAAGGTCGAGCAGGCTGTTCAAGCAGTCCTCGCTCGGGAGGGTTTCACAGTCAGGCGGATGCCTGAAGAACACGCTGGAGGCAAGTGGTCATTGCGGTATGAAAACGCATCCGGCCGGAGCGGTAACCTCGAAGTTGACATCAACTTCATGTTCCGTGTCCCGCTTTGGCCGGTGACAACCCGCGACTCTCATCCCATCGGGACTTGGAGGGCCACGAGCATTCCCGTGCTGGATCACCATGAACTGGCGGCCGGGAAGCTCGCGGCGTTATTGGCGCGCAGACAGGCGCGGGACCTGTTCGACAGCCATCGGATTCTCCGAATGGACAACCTCGATTCCCACCTCCTTCGCATCGGGTTCGTGGTCTACGGCGCGATGAACAGGAAGGATTGGAGGACGGTCTCCTCGGGCGATGTGGACTTCGACGCCATGGATTTGGCCAGGCAGTTGATCCCTACGCTGCGCGTCAATGCGGCCGAGGTCCAAGCGGAATCAGCCGAATACGGGATGCGTCTTGTAAGGGAATGCCGTGAACGTCTATCCGCAGTGCTGCCCTTTACGGATCCCGAGCGTAAGTTCTTGGACCTGCTGCTGGAACAAGGGGTGATCGACCCCACGCTTTTGACCGCCGATGAATCTCTTCAGCGACGCATACAATCCCAGCCGCTGCTCGAATGGAAGGCGCTCAACGTGAGGCGTCATAAGGGATTGTCTTGACAGACCCCGAATGCATCAAGCCGTTTCTCCGTAAGCGCCTCAGATCCTTCGACTTGTGCCACATGCACCGCGTCCCTGTCCGATTCGGGGGCAAGTCGGCGAGTGGCTTGGTGGTCCCTACGGCAAGGATGTCGTTCTCCGGAACCTCCAGGATCGGGATGCCGGAGGATGTCTCGAAGAGCCGGCCGCGGACCACGGTGTCCTCAACGGTCAAGACGCTCCCTCTGTGTCAATGTGGGTGAGGTTCCAGAAACCGCGTGTACCTGTTCCTACAATTTTCAGCGCTTTGCTGGCCAACAAGACCCCGGCGCAAGAAAATGCGGAAATAATTTCACATAATACCAGAAAGATCCTTTTCGATGTACCCAGCCGACGGCAACCCACTGGAACCTGCAGCCGGAAGAATTGCTGATACGACGTGTTCTTTGCCCATTTTTGATAGGTGGTCAGGGGATGGCTTATCAGCTATTTTCTGTCAAGTCGGGAGTTTTTCCTGATGAACTCGGTGACGAGTGCCTTGTCCCATTTCCCCTCGGCTACGGCTAGTACGGCTTTTTCCAAGTCATCCTCATTGATTCCTACCTGAATTCCATTCAGAAGCATGAAGACGAGAGCTGCTACAGCTCCGGTGCGCTTGTTGCCGTCTATGAAGGGATGATTTTTGACGATGTGGAACAGGTAGGCGGAAGCCATCGCGAACAGGTCCTGGTGGAGGTAGCGCCCACCGAATCCGGCCGCCGGCGTTGCGATGGCGCTCTGCAAAAGCCCGCGGTCACGTATGCCGGGTTCTCCGCCGTAGCGTTCGATCTGATCCTGGTGAATGTCGAGGACCTCTGCAAATGATAGAAAGATCGGATGCACGCCCTATTCCGCCAGCCGTTTGAGTGCCCGCCCGTAGCGGGTGTTCACCGATTCGAGCGCTTCCTTGAAGGTTACATCCTGATCTGTGTCCCTGAGCGGTGTGATCACCAGTGACTGGCCGTCTGTGGAAATTTCCAAAGGGGTTTCCTTATTGATCTTCAGAAGCTCCAGCACGGCCCGGTCAATCACCAGCGCGAGGCTATTCCCGTGTTTGGTCAGTCTTTTGATCATGGTGCGCCTCCAGGTTATTCATTGTGCATCCAATGTATTACCAAAGTGCCGGTTTGTCAAGGACCGCTCGCCTTTGGCCTGCTTGGGTTTACCTGAATTCACTCACTTTCAATCCAGGCCTTGCGGAGTCGGTAGGAAACGGGGTTGGCAATCCGGCGCCGGCAAAGGCTGGAGGCAAGGAGCGCCTCGCATCACGGGGCGGCATGCGGCCTACGGTCAGTCAGATAGCGGCGCAACCATGGGGTTATGTCCAGGTACAGTAAAAACCGGCCAAAAACAGAGATGGCCGGGCGGGCGGGGAAGAAGCTGGAAGGGGCCGGAAACGTTTTGACAAAGAAAAAGCCCTGAGCTGTTCTTGCTCAAGGCTTCCTTTTAAATAAAATCGGTGCTTCATCGACCGTATTTTTGTCTGGCTCCCCATGTGCAACCCTTTTCATAACCGTTCTCGTTCTCCGGCTGTTAACCGAAAACCGTTGTGATTCAATAAGCTATCAAAGAGCATGTGGCCTCCGGCAGGCCGGAAATCCTGACAATCCCATTTTCCAGCCCACCTTACCAAAGGGGGTGTAGCAAGTCGAGCCATAAGTCTGTGACAGATGCACTTTTGCCAACCACTTAAATCCTTTGAAGTCAGTTAGCCGTCAGATCTTCTTGATGAGCTTTCGCTGCCACAAATTCATCATGCAGGCTATCGAGTCCTGGGATGGCTTTGCGCGCCAGCTCAAGGAACGACTCGTCCTTCAAGGATTCGTAGGTTAAGTCCTTGAATACTAATGAAATGCGCATATCTTGAACAAGCAAGTTGGCTTCGCCGAAGGCACGACGGATATCATTGTCGAGCATCCTCTTAAGATCTTCCTCCGGAATATTCCTTCCATGATATTTGGTGTATTTATCCGGCGGATTCTGTTTGACGGCAGGAAAAAGACCGTCCACAAGCGCCGCTATGTTCGCATCCATACATTTCTGAAGACTATCTTTGACGCCACTTTGAAAAGCAGCAACGTCGACTCTGAGTTCCTCCACAGCTTCAATGAGGGCTTCCTTGTTTACTCTGAGCACGACCATTCCATAGCCCTTCAGTGGTATTAGAAACCTTCGGATGATTTCTTGACGCGCATTGTGCAATGACTTTTCTGTCAAAATACGTTTGTCGTCGACTTTAACCTCAAGCTTTTCTTGATTCACCAAATTGAAGTGGGCATGAAACTGGGACTGAACTTCTCGATTTCGTGTTAATCCAATGAGACTGCTGGGTATGGGTACACGCTTCCTTGAAATGTAGATGCCTGTCATTTCCAATTCAACAAACTGAAACCTGGACGTAAATACGCGCACTTTGCGGGCGAGGTCAAATTTGACAGGGGGATTCGCTTTAAGGTTCGCCTCAACTCTCTGAATTGTGGATGACTCCACACCTTCTAACCCAATAACACGATCCCCACCTCCGCGCTGACCAAGTCCTATATCGCGGAGAAGTTCCGGAGGTGGTGCGGTGAGCTGTATGGCGTTCGGACGTTCGGGTTGAGAAGAACCGGCTTCAACAAGAAGGGGTGTCGGACTATATACCAGGGTCGTTTCATCGGCGATTAGAAGCCCGATCCGTATACCAGGGTGGTGGCAGATCATCGTTTGCAGTCTTTCGGCACAATCTCGAATTATTTTTAAGCCATCCAGAGTTCCATAACCCAGGCGCGAAACTTCGGGGTCCACATCAAGGATCACCTGAACTGCATGCGGGCCAAGTTCGGTCCATTTTTCAACCAGCACCTGGGAGACCGCCTCTGATACTCCGGGAGCCACGAACACAACCCGATTTTTTGCCGATAGAATGTATGTAACGAGTTTTTGATCGTCCGCGTTGATTATGCTCGGATCATTCGACATATCAACACCCCTTCAGATTTAAATGTCAGAGCTATAAAGCGCTCCCTATGAGAATTTCCTGATTGACTCCATAATTCCCTTTAACACCGAGCAGTTCGGAAACATTCAATCTAACCATTTTCACAAATGTTTAATTTCAAGATTACCCCAGCAATCCCTCAAGTACTCGGCCACAAGTCGCCTATGACAGTGTTCAGGTGTGGCTTCACTACATAAAAAACAACCCCCGTCAATAACCTCTCTTGCGACGCTTTCCGCTATTTTCCTCTCCGCCATAAGAGCGAGAAATTGCCGTTCATATGTACCCCAATCTCCATTGTTTTTCTTAAATGCATCCAAAATATCCTGAGTTGGGGCAAGTTCCTTCAAATGCAAGTATTCAATTTTGTTTATTTCTTTTAGAAAAAATCGCAAATCATCCCTTTTGGTGAATCCGGCCAATTGAGAGACGTTATTCAATCTGACATCAAGTAGCCTAACCAGGCCGGGTTGTTTTAACCGTGTAAAGAATTGCTCGGCGCTCTTTTTGGTGAAACCAATGGTATAAACTCTCATGGAAGATCTTCCTCATGATGTTCTTTAATGCGCATTGCGTCATCTTGATAGGCAATGTCTTCGCCATGCCGCTCATAGGCTTCGGACAATATCTCCTCACGTGTACGAAATAGTTCCACTTCAGCCATTTTCAGGATCTTAAGCATTCGAGACTCTAAATCGGCATGAGATTCCAAATGCCCATCAGCCAGTATGTGCTCAACCGATGTGCCATTTTCATAAAGTCTACGAGCTACAAGAATCGCCCGATGACAATTCAAAGGGTCTTTTTCTGAACACATTATTGCAATGCGGTGGTTTTCCATTCCCTTGCGAAGCCGATTAAGACCTTCTGAAAACAAAGGCTCTTTTGCAAGTAGTTCGTAGCTAACCTTGCCGTGGCGATAGCAGGACGGATTCTCACTCCTCGCTCCTAATTCCTTCCCCAAAAAAACATATGCAATACCGGCCTCCTGGAGCGATATTTTCAGAGCGCCTTGAGAAAATTGAGGATAATGACGGCTGTATGGTTGGGAGCGAACGTCAGCCACGGCGGTGATACCACATCCCCTCAACAAGGATAAAAATTGCACCATCGGATGGTTTGAATGTCCAATTGTGTAAAGTGGATCTGGCATTAAAAGCGTTCCTCAAACATTATTCCCGCAACAAGTTTGTAATAGTACCCTTGATATTCATCACCCAAACTAACACACAAGACCGGATTATTAATTTCATAAGCACCATCAGGCTTAGAAAGATAATTGCGCTCGATCTCTGGGTCGGTAACATCCATCAGATAATAGATATTCTTGTGACGAAAACTGCACCGCACTGCGCGTTTGGAATCTGGGTATTCAGGAGCTTTTTTCCCGACTGTCAATTTCACAGTGTCAATCGCTATCAAGTAGAGGGAAGATCCATCAGCATCGTCCAGAGCGATTCTGTTGTTGCAGCCTGAATAGCTGCTTTCACCTATCGTCCAAAGCGTTGCCGGGCTGTCAGTCCATTTATGCAAATCCGTCCAAGATAGTTTTCCCTGCTTTTGCCAATAATATCCAGGATCAATCCGATGGTTCTCTTTTTGATGTGGTGCCGGTTGATGGCAATCAAATTCGATATCAACAATGTCAAGCAAAGCGGGAACTCGACCATCTTTAAAACAGCACTCCTTTATCGAAAGTTCATGAGTTGAACGATGGCTAATCGGCCGTATCCAGGCACCAGGTCTCCCAGCACGCCATTCTTTTCCGGCGACACAACGACCACCTGTCTTTCGACTATTGGCGAAACAAACTAATGATTTTGTGTTGGACTTAGAGGCCATTACACCCTCTAAAACACTTTCTTCCAAATTCAGCGGAAATTCGCTCCATCGGTTCCGTAAAAACAGTTGTTGGTTCCAAAGATGCCCAGCGGATGGAGGCGTATCATCACGCTGTGCCCCCCATCGGCATGTTCCCAGACGCCGATGAGATATTCAGGCCGAATCTGTTCGGGTGACTGAAATTCAAACTGTCTTTCCTCAATTAGTTCCAAATCTTGAATCCCCAATCACGCACTCCGTTCACCAGAAGCTACTCGGATACGGGCTGCATGAATCCTAACAGCAACTTCACTGTAGATATCGATGCCAATTTCTTCAGCCACCTCCAAGGTCGCAGCGATGGCATAAGGCACCGCGTCCTCAAGAACGCCAGCATCTGATCGGCAACTAACTTGAATTTCAAGGTTAGCTCCGTCAATAAACACAGCAGCACGGTCGCCCTCCAAGATTTCATGTTGAACAGTTCCTCTTTGAACGGCCCGCCAATCCGCCTGCGCTCTTGATACTTGAAGCGAATCGGCAGGAGGCGTGAACCAAAGGTCAGCACGACGCCAAGATTGGTGAAGTGGATTGACCGGGGTTATCCAGGCCAGGGTGATTACGAGTCGCCGCCAACATCGTTGCGAACTAAGTGAAGGTGGCAATGGAACTCGATGAACATGAGCTTGGTCGTTTTGGAGAAGCCCACCACCTATGGCAGTCACTCTGTATTCTGTGCATTCACTCACACGCGCAGGATCGATCATCCCATAACCGATGAGCCGGGTAATATATTCCTTGAATTGACGGCTGTTGCGCGAGTTTCTTAGTATCTGTGTGAGAACATCCCCCGCGTTCCCCCAATTGGCTCCGTGCACGAGCAATGCTTTCAACCAAACTGCATATGGAACGGTTTCAACGATGTCACCACCAGCTCCCTGGCGCAATTCATCAAGAACATCATATAGGTGAGTAGCAGTTCGGCTTGCGAGAGCTGTAGCGTTACTCGTCCCCCGTCCATACCAGCTAAAAGAGAGATCACCCGGCGTTGGGCCCGGAGCCGCTACACGCTGACCAGGTTGCCTTGCTTGTGTATATATATCGAAGGTGGCATTTGGACTTTGTTGGTGGAGGCTTTCGATCAGAACCGTTCTCCCACCAGCCAACAGGATTTCAGGTTTTATAGCCCTCCTATATCCCATACCTTGCGCGTTTACGATGCTTGGCAGACCATCAGCGCAATATGGCTGGATTGCTCGCGCGACTGCTTGTCCAGTTGATGCGTCACTGTGAATAGCCCCGACAGTCAAAGCATTCACCGCTTCTGCTGGCGAGAGCAATCTTCTGTGTCGAGCGTCCGTAGCAACAGCCTCTATCACTTGAGCCTGCAAGTCTTGGGGAGAAAGGGTACTAACCTGAGCCCTCGGGGCATCACATACAATCGAATGTGCGTGATTGCCGGCGCTGACGACGAAGAGAACTTGGTATTTCCATGAAAGCCAATCCAAAAGCCGCGCAAGGGGACTCATGGTGCTCTCGAACAACCGATCCCGAATTCCTATAGAAAGGTTTATTACGCAGACTTGGCGCGCAACCGCAGGGCCTTCGCCGTCCCCCTCGAAGAGCCGTCGTACCGCACGATGAATCAGATCAAGAACCAGGGTGTTTTCGGGCGCGGTCTCCTGTCTTGGTTGTCTCCAATCCCTCTGATCGGGTCGGAGGATCGGTCGTACATAAAGGCGACGATTTATTGGAGGCTCATTTGCATCTAAATCGCCGTGGATGATCAGCGATGCCATGGCAGTTCCATGGCGTCGTTCAGATGCCTGGTAATAAGCTTCAAATCCGTCCGGATCGTCAATGATGAGTCGATCCGACAGCCGCCGATGGCCTTGTAGCGGAAGACCATCAAATAACGCCACAACAGGTTCACCCAGTGGTGTGATCGACGGTTGTATGGCCCGAGCGTCACCCGTCCGTTCATCCTCAAGTACAATTCCAGCCATCTGTCCAGAAGCACGGAAAAATTGAATCTGCTCGCATTGGACAAGAGATGATTCCTGGCCCGCCTCTACTATTAGTGGACTCACTGAGCCTATGGGTAGTTGGGCAAGTAACGCGTGGTACCCGATTTCTTCTATAAGGGCTTCGTTTTGGACTACACCCTGCAGGGATTGAACGATTGAAGCGACACGATCCCGTGCTAAACGTCGCCGTCTATGGTCAGCCCGAAACCACAGTTCGATCTCACATGGAATCAATTCTGCATTATGCTCGACTCGTTCTTTCCAGTCATCAAGCACTCCAGTCTCGTATAGACGGTCACGCACACCCCATGGTCGAACATCGCGGAGCTGTGAAAATAACTCGGACCACTTGCCAAAGCCCCAAGAAAGTTCCTGGCCGGTCCGCCAGGAATTCCAAAGCGATAACATCTGTTGCAGAGCCTGGTGATTAGACAAAACGAGAAACAACCTTCCTCTGAACATTTTTTCTGCTTTGGGGGCGCCATGACTGTCCGTAACAAAAAAGTCGTCGTCAGGTGGAATATCTTCTTCTTCAACCTCACCAAGCCATTCCAATCCTTCGATGTTGCGCACCGCCACTATGAAATTGTCAACGGGACCGACTGTTTCGAGCACTATGACCTCTTCCGGGATTACCCCTGAAGATTCAGTTCGTAGCCGAGCTCGCTTCGCATCTAACGTTTCCTGAAGAACTGTAAATCTTGGCGTTAAGCGCTCTGCTTGTCTGTCGCGCGATGGCAGATGCGGTCGCCCACCGCCGCCAGTTTTCTTACTTCTCTTTGCAGGCTCAGTCGGGGTGGGAAGGATGAGCAGTGGACGTTCAGTCATTGCTGTCCTCCTGATTATCAGAGGTAAGGCTGTATCGGTGTTCCCACTGATTTAGCCGTTCTTTGATAATCTGCTGCATGTTTGCCTGTGGAAGAGAGAGGACATAGCGACGCTGAATATCCTGACCAAACTGTTCAAGTTCCGAGAAGTTAGCTCCTCTCAAGCTCTTTGCCAGCGTGCTTACGGATACACCGAGTTTCTCGCCCATTCGGTCTTCGAATCGACGGAACCACTCCTCGGCTTGTTTGTGCGTAGGAGCGGGAAGCTCCAATCGTATTTGAAAACGTCGCCATACAGCTCGATCCAAAAGCTCGGGGTGATTCGTTGCCGTTACTACGACCACATAACTGGGCAGTGCATCAACCTGAAGAAGAAGTGAACTCACGACACGCTTGATTTCACCTGTTTCATGGATGTCACCTCGTTCCTTGCCGACGACATCAAATTCATCGAAAAACAAAACGCATTGGCGGGTTCGAACCTGTTCGAATAAACGGGACAGCCTGACAGCCGTCTCTCCGAGGTAGCTGGCGATTACAGATTCATATCGAACGACCAGAAGTGGAACAGCCAACTCAGTAGCCAGAGCCTCCGACAATGATGTCTTCCCGTTTCCTGGGGGGCCGGCGAGTAGGATTCTATGCCTTGGCTCAAGGTTATGAGAGCGAAGAAGGTCAGCTCTATTTTGCTCTTCGACCAATTCCTTACAGGCGGATGTAATGACATCCGATAGGATAAGATCATCCATTCTGCGTGTCGGATTGAGTTCAAAGAAAAGGTTCGTCGTCAGGCCGTTACGGTACGTCGGAGTAGAAACCGGCTTCGAGGGCTCGGATTGATTCAAATAGCCTGTGAGGCGATCCGCTAAAATGTGGTGCTGTTTAGCGCGTTCCTCCGCAATGACGGCCTCAAGAGCCTTGCGGAATAAAGGCTGCTCCCCACGTGCCCCCGCTCGCACAAGCTCTATCAGCAAATCAGCGCGGGCCATTTTGCATACCTCCATTTAAATTATTGACCAAAGACATCTCGATGACCTTGCTAATGGTACTTACCGGAGTCAACTTGATCCCGTCGAGCACATAGGAAGGTAACCCTTCCGCTTCTTTCAGATTATCAGCAGGCAAAAGAACCTCCTTGACTCCGGCATCGTAGGCAGCCCTGACCTTCTGTTGAATGCCACCCACCGGGAGAACCTTCCCCATGATCGTAATCTCCCCGGTCATGGCGAGGTCATTTCGCACGGGGACCTTTTTCAAGGCCGACACAATCCCGGCAACGATTGTGATGCCGGCGGACGACCCTTCCTTGGGCACGCCCATGAAGGTCGCCAAGACCGCAACATCAAAACTCTTTCGCCATTCGGCAGTTATCCCGAGGTCCTCATGCTTCGCACGGATGTATTGAGCTGCCGCCTCGATGCTTTCCCTCATAACCCTCTGGATCGACCCGAGCGGTACAATGCGTCCGGACCCCTTGGTCGCCTGCATCTCAAAATGCAAGATGCAACCGTGGTCCCCTTCGACAGCCAAGCCTATGACCTCACCCACGGAAGGCTTCTCAGGAAGTGCAACTCGCTGAACACGATTACTATCAGGAAGCTCAGGCACAACTTGCTTACCCGACGGCCGCATCAGGGCTCCTAAAGAAATACGGTCATACTCGCCAGGCGCAATCAGATGGAGCTGGTCTCGTACCCGTTGACGCAGTTCGCAGGACAAACTGAGGATATCTTGAAGTCCCTCCTCGGAAACTTGACCGTCAGGATGAAGCAGCTTCAGTAATCCCGATGTGGTCTTCATCACAGCCCGTTGGTCTCGGCCCGAGACACCGTGCGCCCTTCGAGCGTGATCCACTACTTCAAAACGCGAGCGAACCGCGCCCAGCAGGTCAACGCGCCGGAGCTCGTGCATGATTTCGCAAAAATAATCCGTGATGAACCCATAATCTTTCGAGTAACTGTTGGGAGCCAATTTCGGGATTTCCCAACCAGGCAGGTAGCCATGGATTCGGTCCAAAAACGCAATCACCTGCAGGAAATCGGGTAGCGGCTCAAAGAGGTGGTAGTATTTCTCGTGGGGCAGGTCTCCCTGGACGTCCAGGTTGCCCACGAACACCAAACTGGCGAAGGCAAGAATTTCTTTCTTCCCTCTGCTGAATTTGGCGTCTTGCATGTACCCCTGCATAATACTTACGAAAGACCTGGGGTCCGTGAAATCGGTATTTGCGATCTCATCGAACACAACGGCATCCCGAACACCGACCTCGCCAATCCTTCCGTTATTCAGATTAATGAAAAGCTGGGCTGGAGTTGCTTTACCGCCAGACAGCACATGGGCGTAATATGAGATATTACGATAAAGATAGGTCTTGCCGGTTTCCCGAGGTGCGAGTTCCACCATGTTGACGTTGGTTTCCACGAGGGGAATGCAGCGGCATAGGTAGAGCAACTTCTGTCGCCGGGTCATCCCCTCCGGGTCCAGGCCACAGGAATTCACCAAAACATCGATCCACTCGTCAGTGGAAAACTCCCTTCGACGTTCTATGAACTCATCCAGATTGATAACGCTCACCTGAAAGGGCGTAAATGCTGTGATTTTGAAGGGCCTGATTTTTTTATTGTGTATTTCTGTCTCGTCGTAAGTCAGATCGATAGTGCCCCACATCCCGCCCGAGAGCAGCATGGGATATTGACGGACGATGCTCTCCGGTATGTTTACAAAATTCTCATTGATGGCGGAAATCGTCCCCCAATACTTATCCTCCGTTTCTACCAGTCGAGCCTCCAGACTTGCGATCACGGAATGGCTGCGGTTTTCCCGGATGTAATGCCTGATCTTCTCAGCCTCCGCCCCGTAGACGAAAGTCTCTTTCAACCTTCTGACGACCTTTTCCATGTCCTCGTGGAAGGTATCCTCGGAGCAGTAGTTGTCGATAAGGTACTCCAGAACATAGCGAGGAAACTCGTCAACACCCGTGTTAATCGTATGAGCCTTGTTGACGACCTTGCCTCTGAAGACCTCTTTGAGCTTTAGGTTCATCCGCAGTCCTCCACCCACGACATAAGAAGCGCCAGGATCGATTTTCGGTAGCATGCCGGACATGTCGATTTGGGTGACGTTTTGAAATCCGGCATCACTTCATGCTCCTTGGCGTCAAGCCTAATATTTTCCCAAGATGCGCTGGTACGCGGCGGACGATCTTTTCAGAATTCAGGCGCATAGAGAAGCGAATAGATCGCGCCTTTCTCACCATGCGCTGCGCCTCACGATAGGTAACGCTGATCCTCAGCGTCCTCTCCATAATGCCTGTTTTACGTTCTTCGTCCGAAGCGTCGGTTGCATCAGGTACAAACCGGAAGACGACTTCTCCTCCCGCGGCAGCGACATATTGAACTAATGAAGACAGGGCTGGTGTTGATTCCTTGTTCTGATAGACGGCTTGTACCTCTATTCGAAGCTCTTTATGTTTATGAGATTCCGTAAGTTCAACTGGCATCTTAAACTCGGCTTCTTCCCCTTCAATGAGTTCCGCGGGCCCGGCAATTGAACCAAGGACCAGCAAGCCTTCCTCCGGCGTTTTCACTCGCATGGCAAGCATCGGCACAAGCATTTCCTGGATCGAAATCCCGCCGTGCGAATATGCATCAGGATTGAAGTTGGCCTTTGGCCGAGCCAAGGCATAGCCCGTTTTGGGAAAAATGATCGATTCAAACTTTTTCTGCCAACTCTGTTTCGTGGCCCGGTCATATGCCTCTCCGGAATCAGGCATCCGCAATTCGCTGACCGAAAACTCCAAAACGTTATCGCGTACCTTTCGGGGTGCACCCACGCTGCTGAGTGTCTGCCTGAGCCATGCGTTCAGATAAAAACAATCATTGGGCTCATTCAGCCACGGAAGATCAACTCGGATGCGCTCGCGACCGATAGCGCCAAATCCATGGTCGGCAACCACAAACACCTTGGTATCAGGCGTTAAACCACGAATAATGGCCATAACCTCGGTGTCGATGATGTCCTTGATATGCTGCTGATAGATGAACGCCAGCGGGCGGCCAGGAACGCACCGTCCATCGGGCAGCGTCTTCACGGGAATCTTATGGAGCTCCTTGTCACAAAGTTCGAATATGAAAAAATCGATATTGCCTGCGCGATATCGCACGGTCTCGCCTGTTCCCATGCCATCGGGGGCCACGACTTCAACATCCCCTGTATACCCGAATTCTCGTTGCATAGCCTCTTTAAGCAGCGCGTCCTCGCCGCGTCTTGTATCGAAGGACTCGGGGAAGGTCCCTGCAAAAATGGCTTTTCTGCTGATGTGAGTTTCTGAAGGTAAGAGGGACGTGGCTGGGTGATCCGCGATGATCTCCATGCGATCCTCAAAAATGGGCCTGACCAGCTCGTCCCATATGTCGTAACGCATGCCGTCGAACACAAACACCACTGCCTTCTCGCTTTGTGGGTCCCAATTGGGCTTTACGCAGCGCCGCAAGAACTGGCTGGTCAACCTTACTTCCGATGAATCCGAAGCAACCCATGATTTGTATTGTGCGGCCACCAGTTCCTGGTATCGGACATTCAAAACTGAAAGCGTCTTTTGAATCTCGTCCCTCAGCAAGCCTACGCGTTCTCGAATCCGTTCCTGTGCGGCCAGGAACGCTGGTGGCAGGTCGTTTGCCGGACGCGGGAGAAAATCCATACTAAACACCAGTCGCTCCAGAGCAGACAGATAGAACTCCAAGCGGTTGACACGACGATCATTCCATAAGGCTCGGAACCACTTGAAAGTCAACTCAGAGACTGGTTTCACGCTCAGATTCTTGACGGCGACATCCAAGGCATCCCGGATGTCGCGTATTGATCGCACCAGACGATATGCCGCCTTTAGGTTCGCCCAGGCTTGCGATGGTCGTTGTTCGATAAACAGGTCTTTTTTGCCATCTGCTTCCGCAAACAGCACCTGGCCGAGTTTTTCATGAGCAGCGAGGGGCGGGGTGTCGGAAAGGAGACTGTCCAGTCCAACTAAAAGAGCCAAGGAACGAATAAAAACGGAATAATGCTCGCTCTCGATAACCTCTGCAAAGCGTCCGTTCGTGATAAGTTTCAGTTGGTCGAGAAGGATAAGGTTGAGCATGTCCTTAGAAAGCGACGCCTCGACTTCCAGAAGGTCACGGTCAGCCCTATGGGGATCAATCGACACAAGTTCGGGTGCGGCCTCGCCAATCAACGATGTATCCATCTCGCTGAAAGCCTTGAGGTCCGGATCAATGTTTGTCAGGAGAAGCTTCCAGTGCTCAATGTGCTGGGACAATATCGTCGAAAGATAGAAAGCCCTGACAATCAACTCCGGCGGCGAGTCCGCAAACCAGCAGAATGGAGCCGGGGCGCTGCGAAGTTCGTCACGGATGGAACGCGCCACCTCCGGGGCAAGTGAATCGAGCTCTTCGAGAGCCGGATACCCGATAAGTGCGATACGCCAATAGATTCTTGCCTCTGGTCGCTTGAAAGCCGCTTCTGGAACGCCCAACGCCGAATAGGCGACAATGGTTTTGAAATCGTGATCCGTGAACCTGGTTGGATGAGCCACCCGTAGGCTCGCATGTGCCTTCAGCACAGCGTCGATAGAGCCCGTAATCAGTCTCGCAAACCGCGGATCATTCGCCTCTTGAGGCCAGTTGGGGTCCCCGGTCTTTTCGATCAGAAACTGCCGAAGGCTAATGTCGATCCGCGCTGTATCCGCTGTTCTGGAAAGAAGATCCGGATAGAAGGGGGGAGGCGCTTTTGTCAGGGACGCATGGGCCCTCCTTCGGGCCGGAGCACGATCTATAAGGAGCAGCTTCTTTGTCTCTTTTGAAACGGTTGCCTTTTCAAAGAGTTCCCTGAAAACGAGATTTGTGGAGGCGATGATGACCGTGAAGCCGCTCTCGTTTGCGAACCGGTGGACAGCACCGTCGGCTTCAGGAAGAAGGCGAAGCGAATCCTGGACAAGCAGAATTTGCTCATCCTTCAATGCCTCCAATTTTTCGATGACCCAGCTTGAAAGCATCGACGCAGCCTCCTATTCCAACTGAAGCATTGGAAGGGAGTCGTCGTCTCCCTCGTTACCGGTGAACTGTGATTCCAGGAAGCGGCCGAATTCCTCCGCCACATTCCCAACCTGATCTTTTTGGATGGTGCCCGTTTTGGGCCTGAAATCGGCCATTCTGACCCTCTTCACGACGATGCGCTTGAGGTACTTGTTAATGATGTCCACAAGATCAGGCGTTTCCTGGACCGCCTTGATAAAATATGCGCGCAGTTCGTCGGTGGTCTTACATGCCAAGAGCCCTGAGATGGCAGGCTCAGACTTGCCCTGCTCCAGACGTTCCCGCACCGCAGGATTCAAGAACACATCCATCTTTCGCCGAAACGCCTCGCCGAGCAACTGGCTGGCTTTTCTGGCGGCTCCGTCTGCCGTTTGCACATGGGTTGACGCATTCACAAATGACAAGCCGCATTCATGCAGCGGACCGTTGCGCAGGTGATCCTCGACGGAAGCCCGCGAAGGCGAAGGACACTCGAACACCTCTGCGCGAAGCTGAGTCAGGCGGGCGATCAGTTTGTCCGTGCTTGCGGGTTGGAGTGCTGTGACACCGTCAAGAACTTCCAGGGTCTTGATATCGGCTCCTGTCATGACATCCAGAATCTTCTTGCGGCTCCCATCAATTTTGTTCACCGCGGATTCGTGCATCGGCAGGTATACGGATGAGTAATCTCGGATCATCGAGGCAATCGTGTCCTTTTCCCCCTCGACCGGCGGGAAATGGCCCACGAGTTCAGTCTTCAGCTTGACGTCGGAATCAATATAGTCCTTCAGGCTGCCAATCTTGGTTCGGACGGTTTCGATAGACTTTCGAGCCTCAGCCAGTTCTTTTTGATCCCCAAGGGTAATGGCGCAGTAGGCATGAGCGGTCCGGAGCTCGGTCTCGTAATCAAGGAACGCCCGAATGTCTTTGTAGTTTTTCAGTCGATTGGCAAGATCATCCACTTCGGCAGGCGCCGCCATGTTCGTATCAAAGGCCTGATACCCCATGGCCTCTTTAAGGGCGTACAAAAGGAGGTGGATGTCGTCGCCGCCCTCGATGTTTGCGGCAAAGAGTTTCGCGACCTGCGTCAGTTCCGCTTCATACGGGTTGGTTGACTTGAGAGCGTCAAACAGGCTCTGAGCCCGACTCGCTATCCGTGAGGAGGACTCCTTTTCCTGGGCGAACAGTTGCCGCAGCTTGGTCCGGTGTTCGGAAATAATGGCGTCATCCTGAGTGGACGGGATTTCGATGCCGAGCAGTTTTTCCGCATACGGTCTTAAGACTTCCCAATTCTCGGGTTTGGCTACTTTCTGAATCTCGCCCAATGCATCCAGCACTTTGGTCGAAAACTCCACATCCGCTATATTGGAGTAATCGAGCATGGAGATGGCAAGCCCGGCCTTTGCCCCCACGGTGACGCGCACTCGGCCATCCCGGACGAGGCAGAGCATGTAAAGCTGAACCATGCGCCGGGTGAGCCCATAGTCCTTCGGCCCACCGATGCCCATGAAGTTCTTATAAAGGGTGTCCATTTTCATGGTTTGCCCGTCGTCGGTCAGCTTGTCATCGACGAATGCCCACATGTCCTGCACATAAGTGTTGCCCGAAACATCCAGCTCCTTCTCGGCGCTCTTTTTCATGATGTTCAAGCCGAAGCCGAAGTTCTGCGCGGCGCTTATGTTCTGATTGGGCTTCGCCCCCTTGGGAATCCGGCCGGTCTTGACGATGCCGTTGATCACCTTGACCCCTTCCTCCTTGCGGAATACGAAGGGCGGATCGAACTTGATGTCCCTGGACACATAGGCGGCCGTAAGCACCCGATCTACCAACGGCGTTAAGATGGCCGCCAGTTCGCCGGCCACGCGGAACTCCATTTGGGTGTTGTTCATTGCGTCCACGCGGCCCCGGGCGTAGCTGTTATCCACAATCTTCACGATCTTGGCGAGATCGGATTGAAGCGCATTGGAAACCCAGTTGACCACCGCCACCGCATCCTCGGTTTCCTTGCCTTGCCAGTCGGAAATGAGTTTGCGGTAGGCAGCAAAATCGATGAGCCGGTCGCGTTCTTCCTGGGTCAGCTCCGCCGGAGTCCAGAGAAGAACGCGAGGGTCCTTGCGCCGCTCGATCAGTTTGAGAATCGAGGTGTCTGCGACATGCCGTGTACCAATATAGACAGCGAAATCAAAATCCGTCTGGTCGCTTTCGATTGGCGGCAAAGGCTGATTGTCCGCAAACATTCGCCCGAGATCGCGCATGCCCACTCGCCCCGTGATCTGCCGTCCCTGCCAAACCACATCCAGGTTTTGGTCCCCTGAGCGGACTGCGCCCTTGTCCTCCCACGGCGCAATAAATGGCGCGATGTCCCGGAACGTGGACCGCACACCGCTGGACAGATCTATAGTCATCTGGCGGGTGCGCACCGGCCATTCATCCAGCGCCAGAAGATGGTCCCAGGCCTCCTTCTGCATGGCTTCATTGGATTCCGCTTCGTCTCTGGCCTTCTGGAATTCATCCCTCGGATCGACCCCGGTAAAGACGGGATCAAAGCGGTACCTTGGTCGCTTCTCCTCATCGAAAGCCTGCACGATCTGCCGCAGTTCTTTTTTGAGGTTGTCGGCGATGGTTTCATAGTGCTGGTTGTTTTCATCCGGATTCGCATCGGTGTCCCGCTCGATGAGCACCGAGTTGGCGATCTCTTCAGGCGTGATACCCTGCTGTCGCGTGCGGGCGATGTGGTAAAGGAAAAGGGTCTGGATGACCTTGACGCCCTTGTCGCGGTGAACCTTCAAGTATCCCTTGGTCAGACCGTCGATCTGGCGCTTGCAGGCCTCGTAAGCCCGATAGTCCGTTTCTCGTTTCGTCTTAATGGCCACCAGCCCAGCATGCACACCGCTCGGGTCCTCTTCATATCGCACAGCTTCGTCGAACAGTTCCCACAGGCGGATGAGTTCGCGGCCCTTGTTTTTAATCTGGTGCTTGAGGGTCTGATGCATGAAGTGGATCGCGGAGCGGGTCGTGGTCAGTTCATACGTGATAGCCCGTAGTACCTCAATGGCAGGCTTGTGAAATGGGAAGAAGTGGCGAAAGTCCGTCTCGCCGATGCTGTTCGGCCAGGTGAATCCGCGTTTGTAATGGAGGTAATAATTACTGATGGCTGCCGGAACTTTGATTTCTCTGACGCGCGCCAGAACGATATCATAATAGTCCTTGTCCTCTTCGAGCAGCTTCACCAGCTTCAGCCGGTCATCGGCAATAATGTTCTTGACCCCCATCTTGCTTTCGATAGCCTGCTGGGCCGCGCAGACGGTCCACACAGGCAGGTTGTGGATTTTCGCCAGCCGGTTGGATAATACGACCAGAGTCTTTTCGTCGTCGGTCCGCTGATCCTCGTCCCGATTCTTCATGAACAGCGACACCTCGTCCAACACCAACAGGACCCCGCTATACCCCTCGGCCAGAATCGTTTCCGTCATGTGCGTGAGGATGTCCTCAGTCTCGGCGGCGATCTGAGGCTGGACTTTCAGGTATTCGGTATAAAAGCGCCAGAGCTTGTTCCCGCAGCTCCGCTTGTATTCCGGGGTCTTGTTCTGCTGTATGGTCCGGATAAAGTCGTCAACCTCTTCGAATTCATCCTCGTCGAAGAATTTCGGATCGCGCAGGAATTTGGATAGGTCTTTCCGGTAGCGCTCCAGGTCCTCGGTGATGAATCGATCGGCCAACAGCTCCACCGGATAAAGGGAGATGTTCTTGCCGAGCTCGACCTGTATCTGTTCCTTGGCCGCATCGAGGATGTACTCGGAGAGCCTACGCCCCTTATCGGTCAAACCCACTGTGCCGCTGCCTGCTCCTACCAGCGTCTTGACGATGACAAAGATGCCTTTGGTCCCCTTGCCGCTCTTGGCCTCGATACCCTCCTCCCAGAAACGGTAGAGAGACTCGCGCTTGCCGCGGCCGGAGGCGTCCTCCTTCTTTTTGACGATGTCCCAGGCATCCTTCCGTCCAAGCGCCAATGCGGAAAGACAGCAGAGCAGGTGTGATTTACCGGAGCCAAACTCCGCCTGAATCCAATAACCCTGACCAACCGGATTATCCTTTCGGTCACGCTTCCAGGGGGCTGCCATATTGCGCAGGATATCCGTGAGGAATGGCCGGACCGGATCGATCTGAAACTCCTCAATGGTCTGCAGCTCCGGCTTGCGGGCTTTGCGGCTGGCTTCGGAGTTCGAGTCGGCCCAGACATGTTTTTCCAGGGAATAGACGGAAATGATCTTGTCCGGGACCGTGCAAATCTCGGCCAGGTTCTGTCTGGCGGTAAAAAGATCGTCGGTATTAGCCATGGCAATTCCTCTTCTTCATCGCATTTGTGTCGTCCTTGTAACGACTCAGTTCGCGCTTGCAGACGGCATAGTCCTCATCAACCTCTGCGCATTCACTTTCACTGAGCATATCTGTGTTAAGACCACCCCGTTCATACAGAATGGTAGCCTCGAAATACCACCCCACGCGCTTACAGAACCGTAACCAGCTTGCGAGGGTAGTCGGCGTTGGACGGCCATAATGGGTTGAGCCATTAAGGAGGCCTTCAACGTAACGCGGTATGCTTGTGAGAGGGCTCACACCCTTGCGCCTGAAACTCACGACCAGCGCCTTGAGATAAACCCTTTCAACCTTCCACCCTGCGGCCATCCAAGAAGAGCCTTGCGGGCTGGATTTTGTGTTGGCCCACCACGGTCTATCGTGAGAGGCAGTCACAGGTAGTTTTCCGCCCAAAACCGTAGCCAATTCCTTAAACGTCAATGCAATCTGTTCCTGCTGTGGTGGGATGCTTTTGAAGAAGCGCTGCAAGTTTTCATAACGATTCCGGCCTCTTTTGGATTCGACAGCTTCCAAACCAGTCCTGATAAAAGTTACACGGCCAGCCTTAATGTCGACCTTATCCACCTTCCAGCCGGCATCGAGCCATCTTATTGCGTGCAGGCTCGAGCGTGTATTGGCCCACCAGGGTCTATCAGTTAGGGCGGTGTGAGGGAGGCTTTGCCCAAGAACTCGTTCGATATCTCCAAAGCTAAGCGTATGTGTCAGCGAGCTCTCAGCACATGAGATCAAGTATTCTCGCAATGGATCGTACTTGGACATTCCTTTAGTCTCCACTTTTCTGAGCGCTTCTCAGTTTGTCAATTATTTCGCTCAGGTTCTTCTGATACTTGAACAAGGTGCGAGCAGCTCCCAGCTCATATTGCGCTGCCTTTGACAAACAATCCTTTGGAAAATTGGTTATCCAGTGGACCTTACGCTGGTGCGGGAAATCTTTATTCTCTTTAAGAAATTGGTATTCACCAATAATCTCGCCGCAAAACACTTCTTTTGTTTTTAGTGAAGGATACAGAACGATATCGCCAATTTGAATGTCATGAACAAAACGATAAAACTTTCCTCCAATGCCAGCGATTGCCGTACGCGTTTCGTGTTTATTCATTGAGCGATAAGCTTCATAAAAGGCTTCACGCACGGGGTCTATCCTAGAGAGGTCTCCCATCCCCTGGTCTTCTAAAGCAACCGCATTCTGTTCCAAAAAACAGCTTTCAGCAGCTCCTCCAACACCGGCACGGATTACCCAAGCTGATTCCTTCTTATCGTATTGAAAATGAGGGTTACGCGTTGGCATTGCTCAAGTTAACCTTTCTTCCTTGTCTTTGCTGAACCATCAGCTTGAGTTCTTGCCAGCATCCTTGCGCAGACTTGATAGTCTTCTTCGACATTAACCATGGCCTCCTCGGGGAGGTTGTCGGAATTGAGTCCACCTTTCTCGTACAAGAGCTTGCCCTGTTCATAGAGTCCGGCTCGCTTGCAGTGGCGTATCCACTCGGCGAGCGTAGCGTCGTTCGGCCGCTCGTGGTCGGGAATGACAGCGCCTTGTTCAAGCTGGGCGATGTAGCGCTTCACCCTCCGGCCCAGGCCCTTGACCCGGGCTTCACGCTTGGCCTTTTCCTCTTCCTCGGAGGCGGGAAGTCGCCAGGTTCCTTGGTCGGTTTTGTAAAAATAGTCGGGCAGGAACTCGGCCAGTTGGCGGCGCGGCTTGTCCTTTACCGCGTAAATGTAGTGCTCGAAAAGGTCGCTGTAGTGGACGCCTTCGTCTCCGAGGTTCTTCTTGAGAAACCCCTTGATGAACACTCCGAGCTTCTCGGCTGCCGAATCTTCCCGAGCGTTTTCGGCCGCATCGGCGACCACCAACTCGGTCTCTTTTAGGTACCAGCGGCCACCACCATTTTTTCCGCTCTCGATCTTGGCCTCATCGGCCACTTGGCCAAGGAGTTCATTGAAATCATGAGCCTCCATCTGGCCACTGCGGACCATTCGGCTTACGACCTCGTCATAGATACGGTCCTTGGTGCTGCCAGGATTAGCACCGACGTAATCCCGGATGATCTCGCGGACTTTGTCGTTAAAGGTCGTTTCATCTTCATCGCCGGTGATTGCGATGATAGCTGTTACTTCGCTTGGCTTGGGCTTGCGGAAGTTAATGACGAGGTCTCTAAGCTGAACATTGTCGGCTGTCCGCTGCTTATATGATTTTTCTCTTGCGTCGATGTATAAAGCACCCTCGTTGCTCTTCTCAGGAAGGAATCCTGACAAAGCCATAATATCTTGAAGCATCTGCCACAAACCTGCATCTCCGTGAAAACAAACTGATAACCCTCTACCTGGTTTTAGTATTCTGTTTGCCTCCTCCATAGAATTCAGCATAAGAGAATACCATTTTTGATTATCAACTTGACGTGGTGTATTGACGATTATCTCCTCGTCCCACCAGTTTGTGTCAAAACCCTGCCATACTTCCCAAGCAAGGTTTGCCTCAGCAAATTGGACTTTTGCACCATATGGGGGATCGGTGAAGATATAGTCTACAGACTCTTTCGGGATAGCGGAAAGATCCACCGCGCTTTGAGTTGTTACAACCAACGGTATTGATGGCGAATTGAGCGACTCATTAATTTCATGAAGTGATTTGGAAACCTGAGATGCTTTGTAAGAAAAAGCATTCCAAATATGCAGCTCGCGAAAAAGTGGAGGTAGATAATATGTCCCAGATTGAATTGCACGTTTTGTTTCTCTGAGCATTTTAGAGATGTTAAGAACGATTCCGTTAAAAACGAATTTAAGTAAATCCTTAATATCATTTTCACAATTAATTGCAGAGATGGCACTAAAAAGGAGCTTTCCTGCTAATAGATTCCGTTTTGTGTATAAATCAGCGATTGTGAATGCACCGGCTGCAATCGGTTGTCGTGTTATCAATCCCTCTGGAAATTTTTTTGTTAATCTATCATCAAGGTCTCTACAGTACCACGCAGGTAATTCTATATCGTCACTGATATCGTTCATTTTTTGAGAAAAAGTGTGTATTTCTGTCTTTCGTCGACAGCCGTCCAAACATTTCACCATCATTCGGACAGGAACAGTGTCGAGCACCTTCTCCTTTCCACTGAAATCAGTGGTGCATTCTGGGCAAGTTCTGTTCTTTTCATCACCTTTTGGATAGCGAGGCACCGCAGACATGCATTTGATACACTGAACAAGAGGCGAATAAACAGTATACCCAATTTCACCTGTCTTACCGCAACGTGGACATTTAACTGAATAAAGACATTTCAGATAGGGACGCATTAACACCAAAAGCTGATTTATACCCTTTTCAAACTTTTGAACGTCGACCGGCGTACAGTAGTTCTTTGTGATGAAGGTCGCGGCCGGGGAACGATCAATGGCAATGGCCTTGCGTCCCTCCATGAGCGCAGCCAAGGCCGTGCCGCCGGAACCGCAGAAGGGATCGAGCACCAGATCGCCGGGTTTGGTATAGTGCCGGATATACTGGCGGATTGCGTCGTGGGGTTTTTTGGACCAGTAAGTGTGCATGTTGTATATGGCCGTGGCCTTGGTGGTCTCAATGGGCTTGTCGAAGGCAGGAACGTCGTAGTCATCCGTCTCCGGATCGTAGGGCCGCTCTTTCAGATGCTGCTCCACGAATGTCCGCAGGTTTGGGTTCGGCTTATCACCCGAATAGTACCCCTCCGGCATTTCGGGGACTTCCTTCTTGAAAAGGCTTCCAGCATGCGGATCGTATTTTCTGGCCATGGCTATTCCCTAATCTCCCACAGGTGGTTTTCAGCTATGAGGTTCGTGGGCAGCGTGTAGTCGCCCTCGTCCATTTCATGAAACATGATGATCCGACCGCGCGACCTCCGGCCGGGCAAGAGAAGCAGGACTCGATCCTCGTCCGCCGCCATAGTTCGTAGCAGATTCAGCTCGATGTGATAGGCAAAGAGCATCTCCAGATTGGACAGGACGAGGATGCCCTTTCCGGTGAGATTCGCGCGCAGGAAACGCTCGAAGGCCCTGGCCACATGCGCTGCTGTTGGCTCAGGGCGTTTGGCTTCGTTTTCAGCAAGCTCTTTGAACTCTTCATCCGGGATGGCGTCCAGGATGCCCCGGTTTACGTTGACAGGTTTGGGAAAAGGATCGCCGTCGGTGGTCTTGGCCTGATTCAGTTTCTTGGCGAACCCGTTGAGTTGAGTGTAGGTGCCCAGAACGCCATATAGGTGCCGCCCACCGGGAACCGTGAGCTTCTGACGAATAGCTTCTATGATCTCGGTGGACTTCATGGCTTTTTCCCTCCGGAGACGATCTGCTCGACCACTCCGGCGAGCGTGTGTTTGGTCGTGAACTGGCGAATGTTATCGATTTCCGAAATCTTGCTGATGAGCCCATGGTTGCGCAGTTCATAAAGGGCATGGAGGAGCCGTTCCGGGTTCCAGAGCATGGCCCGAATCATGCGATTCTCATCGAGCTTGCGGATGTCGTACATGCCCGGTTCCGGGAACTCGCTGTGAAGAACAAAAGCGAAGGATGTCACCGGAATATCCCGATAGGCAAAGCTGATCTTAGTCCGGTCGGCCTTGGCAATCCCTCCCGCGGTAAGGGCATCCACGATGGCCTTGCCGCAATCCACGATACTTTTGGCCTCGGGAAACTTTTCGGCAAGGCGTTTTCGTATGCGCTCACGGCTCAAGCGGCCGGTGCCGAGATTGGGAAGGATAAGGTCCTCGATCATCTCCACCTCGAGCGGCTCCGAGAGAAGGAAACGGTAGAAGCAGACATCCCGAAGTTCCTGGGCATCCGGGAAAGCCTTGGCGAATAAACGCAAAGGGGCGTCTGCATAGCCTTCCGGGAACATCCTGCGTGTGATGTAATTGGCATATCGGTGCCGGGTCTGTTCGGCGCTGAAATGGAGCTTGGCGCGGAGGAAGGAGCGTATTTCGTCCAGCGACTCGCTATCCGGAAGCTTGGGAAGAATCTGGATAGCCTCCTTGAGCACGGCCTTGCCGAACATCTCCGTGCCGTACCTCTGGATTACCTTTTCACGGTGCGGTTCAGCGACCGCCGAAGACGCCTGCTCCAACTCTGGGGAAATCGTCTCGAACAGCGTGGTTTGCCTCGGTGGCTTGAGTGTTTCTTTGCCGGGCCGTTTGGGGCCATAATGCTGGCGAATCCAGTCAACCAGTTTAAGAAGGACCGCGCTGTTTTCCTTAATGCCGTCGGACTGACAAAGGGATTCCATCGGGGCCTCCAGCAGGGCTGGGAGGCTGCCGTATTCCGCGAGCAGCCGTTTGACAAGCGGCTGAACGTCCTTTTGCGGGATGGCATAGGTCAGCAGAAGCTCCAGCAGGGCTTCCTCTGAGCGAGAGCTTTCCTCGCCGCTCGCGAAGCGCTCCCTTAATCGTTGTCGATGACCTTTGTTCCCTGTATCCGGCATTTTTATTTCGACCTGTCCTTTGTCGGGTTGGGGTCTTCATTGTCCTTTTCGCCGGCTGCGCCGGACTTCACCCACGCGTCCACTTCTTTTCTGTCGAACTTCCAGAGCCGACCGATCTTGTGGCCCGGCATCTGCCGTTCGCTAATCCACTTGTAGACCGTATCCCGCTTGATGCCGAGATGGTCAGCAATCTCATCCACGGAGAGCCATCGGTCTTCCATCATTCGACCCCGCTCACTGTTGGCTTCATCGGTTGACTCCCAACAGTCTTTTTTCTTTGGTTGATCGGTGGCCCACGTTCCAGTCTTCGTAACAAGGACGCGGCGGTAGAGGCAGGAACCGCCGGGGTGGAACCCCTCCAGGTGGTCGATGGCCGGGAGGCGGCTCTAAATATAACAACCCAGCTTGTCGAACTCACGGTCCACTGGATCAAAACCAAGACTACGCTCCACCTCCATCACGATCTTCCGTGCCCGGGCAGCCGAAACCTGTGTATCAGCAGGTTCAGGGGGGTCCGAGGCTTTGCCTGTCAACGCTGCAATCAAATGCATTCTCGACGATCTCGTTGAGCCGGGCGGAACCCGAACCGGATCGAGCAGCGCTTTGGCCGGACTCACCGGATCGTCGCTTATTCCTGCGCTTTCACGAACCTCGATGTCGATGCGAAGCTCTTCCATGATCTCGCGACGGAATATGGCGCCGACAACTTCGGTTCTTTTCATGACTAGGGCCGACACAAAGTAGGACTATGTTTGGGATGGATTCCTTCTGCCGAAAGCAGAGGTTCATGTTTGGAACTATACTCATCCACCCAAATAGTCAACCATGAAAAGCAAGAAACGCCAGAGTGCCCACGCCGCAATCGATCCCGATAAGCTTGGGCGTGATCCATGTGAGCGAAACCATATCACTTGCTCTTGACACATCCGGTCACAACCCGGAGACATTCTTCGGGGAGGCGAAAAAATCGGCTGGGGTAGGGTTCATCGGGAGGGGTGTGCCGCCAGGCAAGGGAAGCGTGTCACTGCTGCGAGGGAGGTGGCGTGTCTGTCAAATCAAACCTTTGGGGAGCTGAAATGACTCGCACCGGCCTTTGGATTTCGAACAGCAGATGAGAGACCAAGCCTGGGAAGAAAAAACAAAAAGCCATTTCTTATGGACAGAATATGGACAAACTCGCGAATGAACGAAAAAGGGGCTACGGCTCGTCACCGTAACCCCTTGATTTCGCTGGTGCCGAGACACAGAATCGAACTGTGGACACGGGGATTTTCAGTCCCCTGCTCTACCGACTGAGCTATCTCGGCGCGACAGTGAGAGCCATTATAGGTTTGCGTGTGAGGCAGGTCAAGCTGAAATTTACGGCTGATCCGCTTCAGCCGGGTTTTTCCATCCGGGGGCTAAGCCTTGCCCGTGCACTGATCGATGGCTGACCGGGCCAGGGCATCGCACCGCTCGTTTTCCGGATGGCCATGATGCCCTCTGACCCATTTCCATTCTATGTGGTGCTTCCGGCTCAAGGCCAGCAGCTCTTCCCAGAGGTCCCGATTCTTGACCGGCTGCTTCAGGCTGTTCACCCAGTTTCTACGAATCCAGCCGGGCAGCCACTCCGTCATGCCCCGTTTCACATAATTCGAATCGGTCACCACCCGCACCCGGCAGGGGCGATTGAGGGCCCGCAGCGCCTCGATGACGGCCAGCATCTCCATTCGATTGTTGGTCGTCATCTTTTCGCAGCCGGAGATCTCCCGCGTCACGCCTCGATATCTGAGAACGGCGCCGTAGCCTCCGGGACCGGGGTTCCCCCTGCAGGCCCCGTCCGTGAAGACTTCTACAATCTCGTCCCCTTCGGACATCACTCTTTGCCCTGCAAGCGCTTGGGAGGACCCTGCCGCCCTTCAGGGGAAAGCCCCTCGGTTTTGGATGTCGTCATCCCCCTGATCTGAATGACGATCTGAGGCATTTCAGCATAGTTTGTCTTGAGGAGCAGAAATCCGCCGAAACGCTCCGGTGCCTCGCTGGAAGCCTTAAAATGCAACCGGAATTTTTTGTCCTTCTCCAACTCCTCGATTCGGTAGGCGACCTTTCCTTCCAGGCTGAAGTTCGCCGGCGTCAGGGTGAGCGGTTTGTCGGGCGCAGCATCGATATCGATGCTGTCCGAGATCTCGTTGCCCGCCTCACCCCGAAGCAAGACGAAGCGTTTGGAAATCTTCACCGGGGGAGCCGCCACGGCCGGCTGACGGCCGGCGATACGCCCCCTGATGCGAATGGGAATCTCCGGCCTCTCCGGATAATTCGTCTTCAATTTCAACACACCGTTGAAGCTTGCCGGGGTCTCGGGTGTGGTGCTGAAGGTCAATTTGAATGTCTTCCCCTTTTCGATTTCTTCCATCTTGTATTGAACGATCTTGTCCAGATCGAAAAAGACGGGTTCGAGCGTCAGAGGCTTGTCCAACTCTGCCCGGATCTCGAGCTCTCGGGTCGCGGTTTCATCCTTACCGCCCATCAGATAGACAAAACTGCTGGAGAGGTGAATGGGGACCTTCACGTCGGCCTTCATGGTCAACTGAATCTGCTCGTTGGCGGGATCATCCGTCTGCACACGGGCAACCTTGCTGAATGCACCCTGATATCCCTTGGTATTGATCTTGAGAATCACTTTTCCTTCCCCGCCCGGGGGAACGGCCTTGTCGTAGCTGGCCACAGAACAGCCTCAGCCGGTTTTCACATCCAGAATGTTCAAGTGCGCCTCGCCTTCGTTCCGGATCACGAAAGCATGCTCCAGAACCAAGCCCTCGTCTACATCCTTGAAGTCGAATTCCCGCTCCGGAACCACCGCCTTGGGCCTTTTGATCTCCTGCGCCCCGGCGGAAGCAATGCCGCTTCCCATAAAGAGCAAAAGCATAAACACCATCCAAACCCTGCGCATAAACCTAACCTCCTTTTTTCATCAAAGAATGCAATCAGTTTACACAGCCCCGCCGACTCTACGAATCGAGCGTATGATGGAGCTTGTACGTCAGAACATCCAGTTTGACCGTAAAATCAATATTTTCAACCAGACAGCATTCAGGAACCACAATGCGCGTCGGAGAAAAGTTCAGCAGTGCGTGCACCTCAGCCTCCAGAAACTGGTCAGCCACCATCTGCGCCGCCGAGGCCGGTGTAGAAATTACGCCGATCTCGATCCGACGTTCCTTGGCGGTCTTTTCGAGGTCTTTGATATCTTGGATCTGGATCCCGCTCGGCGTGAGCTGCCCGATCTTTTCAGGATCGCTGTCGAAGGCGGCCACGCATACAAAACCCCTCGCCGCGAGGCTTTCCTGCTGAAGAAGCGCCGAACCGAGGTTTCCGACGCCGGCCACGGCGATCTTCCAGTCCCGATTGACAGCCAGGATCTTCTTGATGTGGGTCTGCAGGTCGATGACGTCGTAGCCGACCCCTCTCACCCCGAACTCACCAAAGTATCCGAGATCCTTACGAACTTGAGCGGGATTCACCTGGCACAGCCACGCCAGCTTATCCGACGAGACCATTCTGTAACCGTCGAATTCGAGAAGCTCCAGCTGGCGGTAATAGAGCGAGAGCCGCGTAATGGTGGCCTTGGGAATTTTAACCTGTTTTCGCAATGCATTGTCTCCTGAATTCTTCGACGTTCGGACCGCCTCGGGTATTTTCCCAGGCGCCGAAACACCTGTGAGTGTATGCTGAGAACCTACCCAAGTCAAGAACCTCGGCTTGGCGCGCCGGGCGGCCTCAACCCGTCCGGCATACGATTTGTAATGACAAGACAGGGGTTTTTTGTTTAGAATCATTTGGTTTGTTTTTCCAGTTTTCTCCTCTGCATCGAGACACCTGAGCATCTATGAGAAAAAAAGCACCCGAAAAACCCTCCGCCTCCGGAAACCTGAAGAAAAAGAAGCTCTCCGAGTCCGAAGCGGCCTCCCAGGCCGGCGCGGCCCCTGCATCCCCTGAGCCCTTGTCCAGTGAAAGATACCAGGCCTTTGTCGAGAACATCGGAGAAGGCGTCTACGAAATCGACATTCTGGGACACTTCACCTACTTCAACCAGCCGCTTGCCAGGATTTTCGGATACCCCCCCGAAGAAATCCTCTATCGAAGCTTTTCCATCTTCATGGATGAAGCCTACGCTCAAAAGGGCTTCGAGACCTTCATCAACATCTATCGGACCGGCGAGGGCATCAATGACATGATCTGGGAAATCCGCCGGAAGGATGGATCCACCCGGATCATCGAACTATCCGCCAACCTCGTGGTCAACAAGGCCGGTGAAAAAACCGGTTTTCGGGGCATCGTCCGCGATATCAGCGAGAGATACCGCGCCCGCGAGGCCTTGAAAAAGTCTGAACGGCGCTACCGCACCCTTCTCGAGTTCGCCCCCTATCCCATCGTCGTCTTCAATCAGGAAGGACGCGTCGGGTATTTGAACCCGTCTTTCACCGAGGTTTTCGGTTGGACGCTCGATGAGCTCAAGGGAAAGGAAATCCCCTTCTACCCTGCGGAGCCGGGAGGCGAGACCGGAGAAAGCGTCCGGAGGCTGTTCCAGGAGAAGGGGCTCAAACGGTACGAAACCAAGCGTTTGACGAAGGACGGACGTTTGCTGGATGTCGTCATCCGCGACACCGTCCTCACAGACGAAGCGAACGGCACCTTCATGGAGTTGATGATCCTGCGGGATGTCACCCATGAGAAGCGGCTGGCGAGAAACACCGAGGCCCTTCTCCGCATCGGCATGGCGCTGCCTGAGTATCCCGAACTGGAAGATCTGCTCGATTACGTCAGCAACGAGATCAAGAACATGGTCGACTCGGAAGGCGCCCTGGTGATCCTCCTGGACCATGAAAAAAACGAGCTCTTCTTCAAGTCCGGGGCACATGACGATTCGGCCACCGAGCGGAAGATCAAAGAAATCCGATATCCGGCTGACAAGGGGGTCTCAGCGGAGGTCATCCGGACCGGGCAGCCGATCATCGTAAAGGATGCCTACAGCGATCCGAAGTTTTACACCATGGTCGACCGCCAGGCGGGGTTCAACACCCGCAGCCTCCTGGATGTCCCCCTGCGCGAGAAGGACCGGATCATCGGCGTCCTTTGCGCCATCAACAAAAAAAGCGGAGACTTCGACCAGACGGACATCGAACTCCTGAACATGATTGCCGGCACGGTAGCCCTTTCGATCGAGAACGCCCGCTTTGCAGAGGAGTTGAAGGAGGCTTACAAAGAGGTCACCGCTCTAAACCGCGCCAAGGACAAGGTCATCAATCACCTCTCGCACGAGCTGCGCACACCTTTGTCGGTCCTTGCGGCATCTCTCACGATTCTCGAAAAGCGTCTGGCCCATGTGCCCCCGGAGGCGTGGAAGCCCACCATGGGCCGGGCGGAGCGCAATCTGAACCGCGTCCTCGAAATGCAGTATCAGCTCGATGACATCATCAGGGACTCCAATTACCAGATCCACCAGGTGGCAACGATTCTGCTCGAGTCCTGCACCGACCTTCTTGAAGCCCTGACAGCCGAAAGGGTGGGTGAGGGTCCGCTCGTGGAGGCCATCAGAAAGCGAATCGATGATCTCTTCGTCCCCGAAGAACGTCCCGTAGAGCGTATCCTGCCTCACGAGGCCATTCCCCGCATCCTCGATGAGATCGAACCGCGCTTTTCGCACCGCAGCCTGGATATCCAGCGCTATTTCACCCCGGCCCCCGTCATCGAGATCCCGATGGACGTCCTCGAAAAGGTGGTGACGGGTCTCGTCAAAAACGCCGTAGAGAACACCCCTGACCACGGACGCATCGAGCTGCGTTTGCACCAGCGGGGCAAAGGAACTGAATTGGTCGTTCAGGACTTCGGCGTCGGGATCACCGAAGAAAATCAACGGCGGATCTTCGAGGGGTTCTTCTCGACCCAGGAAACGATGTCTTACTCGTCCAAACACCCCTATGAATTCAATGCCGGGGGAAAGGGGGCCGACCTGCTGCGGATGAAGATCTTTTCCGAACGGTACCACTTCAGGATCGATATGACCTCCACCCGCTGCCGCTTCATTCCTCTCAACACGGATGTCTGCCCGGGGGATATCGAAGCCTGCACATTCTGCCGCCAACGGGAAGACTGCCTCTCGTCCGGCGGCACCACCTTCCGCGTGTTCTTCCCCGCCGCCGACCAGGATTCCCTTCCCGGCGTAGATGGACCGACGGATCGGCCCGACGCACCGCGAACCCGTTCGCACGAATTGCAGCAGAAAGGAGAATCATGAATGGCCCTGCGTGAATCGATCCGTTCCGCCATGTTGGCCCGGGTCCGGGAAGAAGGCTATGCCGATAAACTCGGCCTCCGCCTCGTCGACGTCGAGGAAGGATATGCCAAGGTCGAAATGAAGCCCGATACGACCAACGAGAATATTTTCGGGATGGTGCACGGGGGCGCGATCTTCTCCCTGATGGACGAGGCCTTCCAGATTTCCTGCAACAGCCACGGGACCGTCGCCGTAGCTCTTTCCGTCAACGTGGTCTTCCACCGGCCGCCCGAGACGGGGGCGATCCTCACGGCGGAATCCCGCGAAGTCCACCGCTCCGCCAAGACCGGGACCTACGACATCCGTGTGCGGGATGAAAAGGACCGTCTCATCGCCTCCTGTCAGGCGCTCGCTTACCGTAAGAAGGATCGTCTGCCCTTCCTCCCAGGCGGGGACGCCTGAGCGACAACATAACAAAGTAAGTCTATCCCTGAAACTCACTCGGGAGGTGCTGCGATGGAATCCAGCCGGTCGGACGCCGGGTGCGGCAGTGCGGGCAAATCGGCTGCAGCGAAGCAGGCCATGGAAGACTGCGCCGAGCGTATGGATGAACTGGTCGGCCTCATCTCCTGGCTCCAGATCGATCAGATCAGGAAAAGGGCCTTCAAACACGAAAAACCTCTGGCGCGGTTGGCCGATAGATGGTTTGCGCTCTGCAAGGCATTCGAAGCCCGCACCCGAGCCTTCCTCGACAACGACACGGAGGAGGACCCCGGGAAGCAGCGCATCCCATTCCTTCTCCCGCAGATCGACCGGACCGAAGCGATCCTGCGGGAGTTGAGCACGGAGCGGGTCGTCGTTACGCAGCAGCACCTGGAAGACCTCGACAGCCTCCTCCAGGCTATGGAGGAGGCCCTCGGGATGCCCGGAAAACAGCCGCAGGAGCCATTGACAGATTTTTGAGAGCGCACTATTCTTTTGGCCGGTGACGCTCTCTTCCCGGCCGAGTTCGAACAGTCCTCGACGCCGGGTCGGGCCACACAGGAGAAAAACGTGAAAAAAACCCTTTTTATCTCCAGGGACGCCATCGCTCAGCGGGTGGCGGAACTGGCCCGCGAGATCGCCCGGGACTACGGCCAGGATAAGCCCATCTTGATCGGGGTCTTGAACGGGTCCGTTTTTTTCTTCGCCGACCTGGTGCGCGCACTGGATCTGCCGTGTGAAATCGATTTCGTCCGCGCCGCCAGCTACGGCATGTCCATGGACAGCAGCGGCTGCATCCGGTTGACCAAGGAGCCGGAGATCCCGCTCGAAGGGCGCAGGGTCCTTCTGGTCGAAGACATCGTCGACACCGGGCAGACCATTTCGCTCCTGATCGAGACCCTGAGGCATCAGAATCCGAAAGAACTCAAGATCTGCGTTCTGATCGACAAACTGGAACGCCGTACCCAGGAGGTTCCGATCGATTACTATGGATTCAGGGTGGAGGAAGGATTTCTCGTCGGCTATGGGTTGGACTACGCCGAGCAATACCGCCAGTTGCCGGAGATATTCACTCTGGAGCCCTGAATCCCGCAGCGGGAAAACGAGGGAGGACGCCCATGATTATCCAGTGTGAGCGGTGCAAGAGCCGCTTCCGCGTCGATGAAACCCTGCTCGATCCGGATGGCACACAGGTGCGATGCTCGGTCTGCAGACACATCTTCAGGGCCTTTCCCCCCGTCTCCCCGCAGGCATCCGCAGAGGCGGACCAAGCCCTTGAACGGCCTGCGGAAGAGCGGATGAACCTCGAGGAAGCACCGTATTTTCCGCTGGATGATGAAGAATCTACGGAAATCTCCAAAAGCGACGCCGAAATCGATTTCGACGCGCTGATCGAAAGCGTTTACCGTCCCGATGACATCGAGCCGGAGGAGACAGCCGCAGAGGGAGAAGCTCCTGACTTTGAACAGGAGGACGAAACAGCGCCGGGAGGAGATGCCGGATCGCAGGCGAACGAAAAGGGCCAACCTGAACGAAAAAACCGCATCTGGCTATATCTGCTTATATTTTTCACACTGCTTCTCGCCGCCGGTGCAGGCATCTGGTTTTTCGCGCCCCAGTATATCCCTTCCTCCATTCCGTTCATCGAAAAAGCGGAGCCCACGATAGAAGACACAGGTGCCAGGCAGCTGCGTCTGGCCGAAATCAACGGACGATTCATGACCTCTGAGAAGGCCGGCCCCCTTTTTGTCATCAACGGCACGGTCATCAACCAGTACCCGGACAAGCGAAGTTTCATCCTCCTGCGGGCAAATCTGGTGGATGAACAAGGGCAGGTCGTGCAGACGCGAGAAGCCTATGCGGGCAATTCCTTAAAGGACGAAGAGCTGAAAACGATGACCATAGAGGAAATCACGGCACGGATGCAGAACCGTTATGGGGCGGCACGCAGCAACTTCAACATAGAACCCGGCGCCGCCCTGCCCTTCACGATCGTCTTCGGGCCCTTGCCTGCCAAACTGCGGGAATTCACCGTCGAAGCGGTCGAATCCTCCCCGGGGATGTAGGGACCAAGGCCGTTTGGCGATCTTCGTCTCGAAGCCGTCTTGGACACCGTTCATCCCTTCTTCCGGCGCATGGCATAGATCTTCTGCGCCCGCCGCAGGCTTTCCGGGTCGTCAACCCCCATGACCTCGTTTTCGTCGCAGACCACGCGGCAGCCTACCGTCAAACCCGCCTCGTTCAAGTAATCCACCAGATCGGTGATAAAATATTCTTCGATGGTTTTCATGGCGCCGTTCACCTGTTTTTCCACCCGGTGGGGGCACGATTTCAGAACCGGCAGGAACCTGCCAAGGACCTCTCTGCGCACGGCGTAGATCCCGGCGTTGCAGATCGTCAGGCGCTTCTGCCTCTCGGGGGGATAATCCTTCCAGTAAGTCCACTCCGTAATACGCATCACCCGGTCCTCCCCCATCTCCACCAGACCGTAGCGGCGCTTTTCCCGGGGCTTAAAACCGAGCACCATGAAGGGGTACTGCGCCAGACCGTCTGCCAACGACCCATAAGTCGACGCCTCGACAAGAGGGACATCTCCCATGGTGATCAACAGGGCGTCAAAGGACGTTTTTTCAATGAAGGGAGCCGCCGCAATGAGCGCGCCACCGGTCCCGTTCAGCTCGGGCTGCCGGCAGTAGGTGACATCGAGATGCCGGGTCGCCTCCCTGACTTCCGCCTCTCGATGGTGGACCACGATCGCCTTCGGCCCGGCCGGTAGGTTTTTCAGGATTTCCAGGATCAACGGCTGACGGCCGACAAACGGCCCATCTTCCGGCAGCAGGGGAAGAAGGGTCTTGTTGCCGGCGTAGCCTTCCATTCGGCTGCCGCGCCCCGCCGCCATCACCAAAGAGGCGGTCATCGATATCGTCATTCGGCTTCCTTTCGAGTTTCTTTCAAACCCCGCAAGGGCCGGATAGAGAAGGCCTTTCGAGCTGCACCTCGCCCCCGGCCCCTCTCGGATTCCCCTGGCTGCGGCCCCGGCCCAACCGAACAAGACAATCCCGCCGGATCACAGGATCGTCCTGCGGTCCGGCGGGATAGAGCGGCGGCCTCCCGAGGCGAACCAGGGATCCAACGCCCTGTTGGATCAAAGGGTGGCAGAGATCACGACCTTCTGGATCTGGCTCGTCCCTTCGTAAATCTGCGTGATCTTGGCATCCCGCATCATCCGCTCCACCGGATACTCTTTGACATACCCATACCCGCCCAACAGCTGCACCGCATCCGTCGTCACCTGCATGGCGGTGTCCGCCGCAAAGACCTTCGCCATCGCCGAGTGGCGGATCAGTTCACGGGAGACCCTGTCGAGGTTTTTCGGCACCGCCTCGAAGAGTGCAGCGGCCTTGTAGGTCAGCTGGCGCGAGGCCTCGACCCGCGTAGCCATATCCGCCATCATCCACTGAAGCCCTTGGAAAGAGAAGAGCGGCTTCCCGAACTGCTGGCGCTCCTTGGTGTACTGGATGGCATAGTCGAGCGCGCCTTGCGCTATCCCCACCGCCTGGGCCGCCACGGGAATGCGGGTGATGTCGAGCGTTTTCATGATGATAGGGAAGCCTGAGTTTTCTTCGGCGAGTAGGTTGGCCGCCGGAACCCGGACATCCTCCAGAACGACCTCCACGGTGGACGAGGCGCGCAGCCCCATTTTCTTCTCGCGCTTCCCGATGCTGAGCCCGGGAGTCCCCTTTTCCACGATGAAAACGCCCGTCCCCTTGTGGCCGGGCACCGTCGTATCAGTCCTGGCCGCCACGCAGATCACCTCCGCTACGTCCGCATGGGAGATGAAGATCTTGCTGCCGTTCAGGAGATAGCCGTCGCCCTCTTTGACCGCCCGCGTGCCGAGGCTCGAGACATCCGACCCGGCGTTCGGCTCAGTCAGTCCGAAGGCGATGAGCGCATCCCCGGCAGCCAGGCGCGGCAGGTACCGCGACTTCTGCTCGGCGTTGCCCGCGAGAAAGATGGGCATAGTCCCGAGCTCGTGCACCAGAAGAATCACGGCGGTGGATGCGCACGCCTTGGCGAGTTCCTCGATCATCACGCAGAGCGCAAGCAGGCCCATCTCGGATCCCCCATAAGCCTCTGGAAAATCAGCCCCGAAAAGGGCGTTTTCTTTGAGGATCTCCACCATGTCCCAGGGGAATTGCGCCTCCTCGTCGCGCTTCTCGGCCCCCGCTGCGACCTGCTCCCTCGCGATTCGGGCCACCGTTTCCTTCAGCATCAACTGCTCTTCCGTCAGATCGTACTGCATCACCGGCCTCCTTGAGGATGAAAATAATGAATGGGCATTCACTCACCCTATATACAAGATATCTCTCGGCGATACAAGCCGTTTTTCGGCACTTTTCAGTTGACCGGCGCGGAGCGAGCTGGTAAATTCGAAAATATTCAGGAATATGCTCCGTATGAGAACAGGAAAGCCTACCCTTTGATGACTCCCAAGGGAGTCAGTCGAGCGACTTTCCGGGCAAGGCCGGCGGCATGGACCACCTCTACCACCTGAGACGCGTCCTTGTACGCCTCCGGCATCTCTTCCGCCAGTGTTTTTTTGCCTTTGGAGTGCACAACGATCCCCTTGTCGTCCATTTCCCGGCTAATCGACCTCCCTTTGGCCCGTTTGAGGGCCTGAGAGCGGCTCAACACCCGGCCGGCCCCGTGGCAGGTCGAACCGAAGGTCTCCTTCATAGCACCTTCAGAGCCGACCAGCACGTACGAGTGGGTTCCCATGTCCCCGGGGATCAGGACGGGCTGCCCGACAAGGCGGTAGATTTCGGGAAGAAGCGGATGCCCGGGCGGCAGAGCGCGTGTGGCGCCCTTTCGATGCACGCACAGCTCCATGCTCCGCCCGCCGAAGCGGTGCGTTTCGTGTTTGGCGATGTTGTGGCACACGTCGAAGAGAAGCCGCATTCTCAAATCGCGGGGAGAAAGCCCCAGGGTCTTCATGAATGTTTCCCGCGTCAGATGCATGAGGATCTGGCGGTTGGCCCAGGCATAGTTCGCTGCACAGGCCATGGCCGCGAGATAGCGGCGTGCCAGCTCGGACTCAAGGGGCGCACAGGCAAGCTGCCGGTCGGGCAGGTCGAAGGGCAGCAGGTTGGATTTCTGGCTCATCATCTTCAGGAAATCGTCACAGATCTGATGGCCGAATCCTCTGGATCCCGTGTGGAGGAAAACGGTCACCTGACCTTCTTGCAGACCAAAGGCCGACGCGGTTTTCGGATCGTAAATCGTATCGACGACCTGAACTTCAAGGAAATGGTTGCCTGATCCGAGGGTGCCGAGTTGATCGACGCCCCGCTTCAGGGCTCGTTCGCTCAGGACGGAAGGATCCGCCCCGGCCATGGTGCCGAGGTCTTCCGTTCTCTCCAGGTCCTCCGTCGTTCCGAAGCCCTGCTTGACAGCCCAGGCCGCACCTTCGAGCGCCACCCGGGTTTCCTCGGCCTTGGTGAGCACGACCGCCCCAGTGGATCCAACGCCGGTCGGGACATTCCTGAACAGGGAAAGAATCAGTTCTTTGATGGATGGGCGTACGTCTCCGATCGTGAGCGCCGTGGTCATGAGTCGGCAACCGCAGTTGATGTCGTATCCGACGCCGCCCGGCGAGACGACACCGGTTGCCGGATCGAAGGCCGCCACCCCGCCGATGGGGAAGCCGTAACCCCAATGGATATCCGGCATGGCGAGCGAGTGCCCCACGATTCCAGGCAGGGTGGCGACGTTGGCTACCTGCTGCAGACTTTGGTCACCCTGGACCTGCTTGATGAGTTCGTCGTTCGAAAAAATCAGCCCGTCGACACGCATCGGACCGGTCCTGGGAATCCGCCATCGGCAGTCGTCGACCTTTTCGAGCTTGATATCCATAGGGAAGCCTCCCTTTTTTGCGTTGGCAGTCGAAGACAGGCATCGAGCCCAAGGCCTTCCGGCGGATCCTGCCTCTAGACGTCAAAAATGATGCGGGATTCCCAGCGGCCTGCTCGTTCGCGAACCTCTATCTGGTGATAGGTCACTGCCTTGATCTCGCAGAGGACCTCGTGAACCTCGGCGTCGAAAGGGGTTCGCCTCACTACAGCTGAAAGAGACCAGGGAGAGAGCGCCTCGATGCGGACCGAAGTGACGATCTGCCCCTCGCCCTCGAAAAGATAGAGGATCTCCCCCAGCCATCGGACCATCAGGTCCTCGAGGTCCGAGGCCTCGACCCGTATCGCGAAATCATGGCCGATCCCTTCTTCGAAGGGGGCGACCATCATCTGCATCATATACCCGGCTGCATCTTCGAAGAGGGTTTGAAGATCAGGACTCTTTACGATGATGCCCAGGTCGGCCGTGTGATCCAGCACCTGGATCTCCGAGCGTCTGTAAGCGATCGTCTGCATGACGATGTCCCGTGATCTGAAGATCGAAGCGGCCAAACATCCGATTGAAACACCTGATTATCATAACGCAACGGTATCGATGGAGGATGGAAGATGCGTTGTGCCTTCTGCAAAACGACCATCAAGACCCACGACAGGATCCTGCGCAGCGATACCTGCCCCCGATGCGGGCGGGATCTTCACTGCTGCAAACAGTGCAAATTTTATGACACCCATGCGTACAACGACTGCCGAGAGGTCTCGGCTGAACGGGTCGTGGACAAGGAGCGCGCGAATTTCTGCGAGTATTTTCTCCCCCGCGGCTCGACCCGGGAGTCCGTCAACCCCGTGACCGAGGCGCGCCGTGCCCTTGAAGCGCTGTTCAAAAAATAAGGACGGTGGGGGCCGCTGCATCATGCAGCTAATAACCCTCCCAGGACCTTGCGCCGCGGTCGAAGGGATAACGGGGCCACAGTTTGTAATCCGCCGGCGGCGCCATCGCCCACAGGTACACCTCTTCGGAGTCGATCATGAGGCAGCCTGAGGCGCAGTGACTGCCGTCATTTTTCTCCAGCCCGATGATTTTCCCGACCGCCGTTATCTCCTGATCCGGCCTGCTCAGAGGTTCCAGGGGCTTCCCATGGTAGGAAACCAGGAACACACCGCCTGAATCCGTTTTGCAACGGGGACGGCCTTCATGATTCAAGGGGCATTGCTGCACGGTGATCAGGGTTCGAGCGGCTTCCGGCTGAATAGCAAGGACCTTCCCGCCCAAGAGAACGGTCTTTCCCTTATGGGCATCCGCTTCGGAGACCAGCGTCGCGAAGGGCACATCCAGCTCGGACGAATGACGGAGCTGCGGCGGGATGGGTGAACACGCTCCGAGCAGGAAAAGCGCCGCCGCCAGAATCAATATCGTTTCCGTCTTCTTTTTCATGGAAATTCCTCCATAAGGTGGATACGTGCGGCCAAAAAAGCCCCCATTCAGAACCACACCATTTTTTTGAATGATACGTTTTATCAGCCGCTTTTTCAATATTTCCCACACCGCCTTTGCATGATCAGAGACGGCGCCTGCTGCCTTTCGCTTCTATCTACTTGACCTTCCGCTCCCCTTCTGATAGGAAGATTCGCACGTTCAGGTGCCCGCAAGGGCTTAAAAGGGAACTCCCTTGAAAACGGGGACGGACCCGCCGCTGTGACTCCGCTCCTTTTCCCCTATCCCGCAGGAAAAGGAAACCTCCCGGCCCAGAGAAGCCACTGTCCGATGCCCTCGGATGGGAAGGCCGCCGAGAGGGCGGAGGAGTCAGAAGACCTGCCTGAACAGGGGTACAAGACCCTCGTGGTACAGGGTCGCATCCCGGATCCCGTGGATAAAAAAGGGTCATCCCCGGATCGCAAAGCGGTCCGGGGATTTTTTTCTCCGGACGCCGACTCATTTTCTACAGCGAAAGGAGAATAGGATGAAACCCTGGATCAAGACATTTTACTGCAGCATGGCCGTCTTCGCTTTGGCGGCAGCCGGCAACCGCGCCCCGGCCGCCGCCGAGGATGCGGTCTGGATGGAAACCGTCGTCGTTACCGGAACACGCACCGAGCAGGCCATTCAGGAGGTCCCGGCCCATGTAACCGTCATCGACGAAGAAGCGATCGAGAACGCGAATGCCGAAAACGTGCCGGACCTGCTCCGCTCGGAGGCGGCACTCGTTGTGCGGGATCTCTATGGCAATGGCAAAGCGGTGCGGGTCGATTTGCGAGGATTCGGGGAAACGGGCCCCTACAACACGCTGGTTCTGGTGGACGGGCGCCGCGTAAACGAGATCGATCTGAGCGGTGTCGACTGGACGCAGATCCCTCTCGATCAGATCGAGCGGATCGAGATCGTCCGCGGGGCCGGGAGCGTCCTCTACGGCGACAACGCCTCGGGCGGCGTCATCAACATCATCACGAGAACTCCGGACAAGGGATTCAACGCCGCAGTGGGCGGCACGGGGGGGAGCTACGGGCGCGCGAAAGGCTGGGCGCGTGCAGGCGGCGGCACGGAACGGCTGGCGACTCTTTTATCGGCCAGCTACGAGTCGATGAACGGATACCGTGAAAACGGCTACCTGCGAACCCGGGACATCGGGGCCAAGGTGGCCTACGACGCCACGGATTCCCTGAGCTTCAACCTGAGCGGAGCCTATCACTCGGACGACTATGGTCTGCCGGGGCCGCTGACCGAGGAGGCCTATGCCCTGGACCGCCGTCAGGCGGACGCCCCGGATGACGGCGCCAGGAACACGGATCAGTACCTCAAGGCGGACACACGGATCGATTTCGGCGCGTTGGGGTATCTAGCCGCCGATATAGGCTACCGGTACCGCGACACCGACGAAGCGTTCGTCAGCTACACCTTCTCGGCGGAACGGAAACTCGATACGTGGTCCTTTACACCGCGCTATGTCCTCGAAAAACCCCTCTTCTCGCGCCCGAATACCCTGATCGCGGGGGCGGACTTCTACTGGGCCGAAATGGATCTCGACACCCTGTACGGCGCCCCGCCGGCGCCGTCCACCCGATCGAACGTCTCCCGGGACAGCTATGGGTTCTACCTCAACAACGACCTGTTCGTCCTCGACAACCTGATCCTGTCTCTAGGGGCGCGCCGGGAATCGGTCGAATACGACATGAAGCAGGAGGACCTGACCGGCTACCTGGCCCCCCTGGACGATACGGTCGACGACCATGAGTACGCCTACAGCGCCGGGCTGACCTACCTCTATCAGGGGGAGTCATCGATCTTCGCGCGCGCCAACCGGAGTTTTCGATTTCCGCTGACGGACGAACTGGTGGTCTACGATTTCTACTCGGGCAGCATCAACATCAATCCGGATTTGCACCCGCAGCGCGGGGACCACCTCGAGGCAGGCATCCGCCATTTCATCACCCGGGACATCGAGGCAAACCTGACGATCTTTCAAGCGAAGATCAAAGACGAGATCTTCTTCAACAAAGACACCTATACCAACGAAAACCACCCGGAAACGCTGCACCGGGGGTTTGAGCTCGGCGCAAAGGCACGCGTCCTGAAGCACCTGACGCTTTACGGCAACTACACGTATGAAAAGGCCACTTTCGAGAAAGACCCTTACGAGGGGCGCGACATCCCCGCCGTACCGCGCCACAGGGGGAACCTCGGTTTTCGTCTGCAGGATTTCATCACCGGCATGGTCTTCTCGGCCGACTACAACTATGTCGGCGAAAGCTACGCGATCAGCGACCAGGCGAACGCCTTCCCCAAACAGGGCAGCTACTACACCGTCAACGCCCGGCTTTCCTACACCTGGAACAACCTCAAGACCTTCGTAGGCGTCAACAATCTGACGAATCAGGATTACTCGGAATACGTCGTCATAGGGGGGTTCCCGGATGCGCCCAACTACTACCCGGCGCCGGACCGGAATTACATCTTCGGTGTGGAGTGGGCCTTTTAGTACTCGATCCCTCTGCGGGCGCGCACCCCTTTGTAATATGGATGCTTGACCTGGATCAACTCCGTCACGTAATCGGCGGCATCGATGATCTCAGGGGGTGCGTGCCTCCCGGTCAGGACCAGATCGACCCGGTCCCGGCAGCGCGTGATCAGGTCCATGATGGCTTCCTCCGGCAGGAGGTTGAAGATCAGGGTGTTGAGGATCTCGTCGCAGACCAGGATTTGGACAGAATCCTGAAGCGTGCCTATGGCGTGCTCGAGCGACAGCTCGGCATGCCGGTAGTGGACCGGCTCGGGCCCCTTGGCCAGGATGAACGGGTGCTTTCCAGGGCAGTAGTAGGCGATGTTCGGTATCTGCCGGAAGATCTTCACCTCGCCGGAGTCTCCGGATTTCATGAACTGAACGAAGGCCACCCTCAGGCCCTCGCCGGCCGCGCGCGTTGTCAGCCCGATCGCCCGGGTGGTCTTGCCGACCCCTTCACCGTAGTAAACATGGATATAGCCGAAGCGCTCCTCGGCGACAGGCCCTTCCGGTTTACGTTCGTAGTAAATGGCTTCTCACCTTCCTTCACCTAGACGTTCACTCTCCTCATGGGCCCTTTCCAGGACCCTCCTCCTTCTGCAGGACCGGCTTCCTCAGCGGACAAGCGGGGAGCGGGACCGCCTCTCCCCGGCCTGTCATTCACGGACCTTCTGCTCGCGGTATTGGTTGTAAGCATCCCGCATCGCCACGTAGGGGTCAAGAGCGGCCCGTTTGAAGCTCTCATACTCGCCCAGGGAGAGCGACGTCTCATTCACCCGATCATAAACGGGAACCCCCGCCCTTTCAGGCCAGTCCGAAAGGATATAATTGGCGGGGTTCAGGAACCCGTCCCCGACCCTCCCGATGGTGTCCCTGACGCTCGAGGGCCCGAAAATCGGCCAGTTGATGAAAAGCAGCGGTTTCATGCCGGCCCGTCCGAGCGTCTGCCCGAAGTCCTCGTCCCCGGGTTCGAGATGGAACACGATCTTCGCCGCATCCCCGAACCCGGCTACGCCGATCGTGCTGTTTATCAGGAATCGTGCGATTTCGTTGCCAAAATCCTTGAACCTGCCCTGCAGGAGGCAGTTCACGGCCCGAATCGGCATCTCGATATTCCTGAAAAAATTGTCGAAACTCGAACGCAGCTCCGCCGGCAAGGCATAATCATAGGCGGTCGCCAGCGGCTTGAAAAACCAGAAGTAGAGCTTGTCATTGACATGGAACATGGCGCGGTTGAAGGGCTCCAGGGGGTCCGGTATGGGTTCGGGCTGAAGCGCCCCGCCCTCCTCTTTCTCCCAGGGGGGCAGATCGGCTTCGTCTAAGGGCGGTTCCTCATTCGCTTCGACGACCGCCGCCTCAGAGGTTCCGTCACCGGCCGGAATCTGAGCGGTCTGATCGGAGAACGCTGCGGCCGGCGCAAAGAACAGAAACCCCAGCAGCACCATCGCCCCGCCACAGAACAGCACCTCTGAAAAGCGCGCTGATGCGGATGCCCTTTTTTTCGATCCCCTCCGGAATAACCCGCTCACGAAAGCTCCTCCACTTTCCTTTTCAATTGCTTCAACAGATCATCGAAAGAAGACTTCGCGAGGATGCTGTTGAACTGGATCCGGTAGTTATTGACCAGGCTCACACCTTGGATGGAGATGTCATAAACGAACCACTGGTCATCCTTCCGAATGAGGCGGTAGTCGACAGGGATATCGGTGCCTCGCGGGCTGTTGATCGTCACCTTGACCATGCCGTATCTTCCGTCGATCATCTCGTCGTCGTAAGAGACTTCTTCACCGGAATAGTTTTCGACCTTGTCGAGATAGGTCCTTTCGAGCAACTTGGCGAAGAGTGCGGTGAATTTTGCGCGCTGCTCCTCCGTCGCCCTCGCCCAGTATCGCCCGACGGTACGCCGGGAGATCTCATCCCAATCGAAACGCTCGTCCACCGCGGCCCTGATCCGTTGCGCCCGTTCGTCGGAAAGCTCCGGGCCTTTCAGCTCCGGGGCGCTCAAAATTTGAATGATCTTGTCCGTCGTCGCCCTGATCTGTTCGGTCGCCTGTCCGGCCGGCGCCGGCGCAGGAAACGCCAGAAGCACCGGAATCAAAAGCAAAACCAGTCTTACCCCAATCCTGCCGAGACCCATTTGCAAACGCTCCTCACCCAGGCAAAGGCCTTTGCCTCGCGCAAAGGCATCCCACTTAAACCTTGCCGAAAACGAAATTGGAAATCAGCTCTTCGAAATCGAGGGCGGGCTGCGTGTCCCTGATGCGTCCGCCCGGCTCGATGAGTGTTTCGGAGGCGCCGGGGGAGATCTCAACGAATTTTTCGCCGATCAACCCCTTGGTCTTGATGGAAACGATGGCGTCGTCCTGTACAGCCAACCCCTTCGGCAACTGCATGACAACGCAGGCCAGGTAGTCCTCCAGTGCAATGGATTTCACACGGCCCACTTCCACGCCGCTGATCGTCACCGCTGCGCCGGTCTTGAGTCCGCCTGTGTTGGTGAAACAGGCCTCGATTTCATAGCCTGACCCGCCTGTAATTTCCATCCGTGCCAATCGAACCGACAAATAGGCGAGGCAGATGATCCCCGCGATGACGAATAATCCAACCGTGAACTCGAGATCGAACTTTTTCATGCCTTATCCTGATGCTGCCGCACTTGGACCCGATGGACCCAGGAAAGGCGTCCACGGGTCGGGTAAAACGCTCACAGCAAGTGCCAATTCTTTTCCCTATGGGCTCGGGCCGATTCAGGAACCCTCGCTCCCTGTGGAAGTATCCTCCACCCCCTCCAGGCTGTGACCGACAAACGCCTGCACCAGCGGATCCGCTGACTCCATAAAATCCTTTGGCCGCCCCTGGAGTTTTATCCTTCCCTCGTGAAGCATGACGACCTTGTCGACGATCGCGAATACCCTCGGGACGGCGTGTGTCACGATGATGCCGGTAAAATGAAGCCGCTTTCGGCAGGCATCGATCAGGCGGATGATATTCAACCCCGTGACCGGATCCAGACCCGTGGTCGGTTCATCGAACAGCATGATCTCCGGATCGGTGACCAGGGCCCGTGCCAGGGCCGCGCGCTTGGCCATCCCGCCGCTGATCTGGGAGGGGAACTTGTTCTCCGCGCCGGCGAGGCCGACGTTTTCGAGCTCTTCCAACACCCGCGCCTCGATCCGCTTCTCGCTCAGGCGGAACTTCTCCTTCAGAGGAAACGCAACATTCTCGTAGACCGTCATGGAGTCGAACAGGGCGCCGCCCTGGAAAAGGAAACCCAGGCGGGCCCTCAGCGCGATCCGTTCCTTGCCCTTCAACACCGCCATGTTCTTGCCGTCGACCGAAACAGACCCGCGGTCCGGCTTCAGCAGGCCTGCCACATGCTTGATCAAGACGCTCTTTCCGGACCCGCTGCCCCCGATCAAGGCCACGACTTCGCCCTTGCGGATCTCCAGGTCGATCCCCTTCAGAACGGCGTGCCCATCGAAGGCCTTATGTAAATTTTGGATCCTGATCATCCTTTATATCGCCGCATCAGAACAACAAGGCCGTCATGAAGTAATCCCATACCAGGATCAGGACGGAGGACAGGACGACGGCCTCTGTTGTGGCGCGGCTGACGCCTTCGGCCCCAAAACCCGTATAGATGCCCGTATAAAACCCTTTGAAACAGCAGACCCAGACGATGATGACGCCGAAGCTCAGGGATTTGTAAAGCCCTTCGAGGACATCGGAGGCCTCCACATAGGCGCTCATCTCTCCGAAATAGGTCCCGGCGCCTACGCCGAGGAGTTTCCCGCCGACCGCATATCCGCCGAAGATACCCACGACATCGAATATCGCCGTCAAAAGGGGCATGGCGATCAGGCCCGCCAGCAGACTCGGGACGATCAGGTAGCGAAAAGGGTTCAGGCCCATCAATTCGAGCGCGTCGACCTGCTCGGTCAGGCGCATGATGCCGATCTCCGCCGCGATGGCGGATCCCGCGCGCCCGGTGACCATCAGGGCCGAAATGACCGGCCCGAGTTCCTTGATCAGCGCCAGCCCCACCATGGGCCCCAGAAACGCCTCTGAGCCGAAACGGCTCAGGCTGTAATAGCCTTGGAACCCAAGCACCATCCCGGAAAACGCCCCGGTCAGAATAATCACGAGCATCGACTGAAAGCCGATAAACCGGATCTGCTTCATGACGCGCCGCAGCTTGATAGGCGGAATGAAGCAGAAGAGGACGGCTTCCAGCAGAAACAGGAGCATAACCCCCATCCGCCTCACGTATTCGATGCTCCTGCCCCCTATTGCACGGATTGCCAACATGGGCGCAAGTCTCGCAAAACTTGCGCTGGAAGTCAAAAAAATTTAAGGTGCCAGAAAGGTGCGGAACCGGAAAACAAACCCGGGCAAGCCTGCGGCTTTCCGAGCGGATACAGGCATCGGCTTGCATCATGTAAACATCTTAGAAAGGGAGGGATGTCTATGGACCTGTTATGGAGCAGGCGCGAAATGATGAAAGGCATCGGCATGGCTACGCTGACCTTAGGGCTTCCTGGCATTTACGGCAAGGCCTTCGCCGGCACGGCGGAGGAGGCCAAACCGGCACAGAGCGGTGCCTGCATGCTGCCGCCGCTTCCCTATGCCTACGATGCCCTCGAACCCTACATCGATGAACAAACCTTGAGGATCCACCATGACAAGCATCATGCCGGCTACGTGAAAGGCTTCAACCTTGCCATGGAAAAACTCGCGGAGGCGCGGAAGTCGGGCGACTACAGCCTGATCAAGCACTGGTCCCGCGAATTCGCATTCAACGGCGCGGGGCACGTCCTGCATGCCCTGTATTGGGGCAATCTCGCCAAAGAGGGCGGCGCGCCCGGCGGTGAATTCCTGCAGGCCGCCGTACGGAGTTTCGGCTCCGCCGACGCCATGCTCGCCCAGTTCGCAGCCGCAACCAAGGCCGTAGAAGCGAGCGGCTGGGGAATCCTCGCTTACGAGCCCTACATGGGGCATCTCGTCATCCAGCAGGCCGAAAAGCATCAGGACCTGGCGATCTGGGGCGTCTATCCCCTCCTGGTGTGCGATGTCTGGGAGCACGCCTATTACCTGAAATACCAGAATAAACGCGGGGATTACGTCGATCGGTTCATGAAAATCATCAACTGGAAGGTCGTCGAGGAACGCTACGAAAGGGTCAAAGGCATCCGCGGCTATCGCTGAAAGGCCGACAGCCCGTGACGAAGACAAAAGGGTGAACCTCTTCACTTGACAGACGCCGTCAACACCCATCAAGGAAACAGGGGAAACGGTCGGGCCACTGCCGCCGCAAGAACCGCACGCATGAAAAAAAACCCGCATCTTCTGCCCAGAAGATGCGGGTTTTTCGCTCCCGGCTCAGAGAGGCTGCACACCCGCTGTCATCAGCCGGCCTTTACAGCGATCTGACGCGGCTTTGCTGTTTCGGCCTTCGGCAAGGTCAGCTTCAAAACGCCATCCTTGATCGCCGCTTCGATCCGGTTCTGATCGATCATATTGGAGAGGGTGAAGGACCGATAGTAGTCACCCGTCCTGTATTCGCTGTAGACCGCGGTCTTATCCGCACCTTCCTCCGCGACTTTTCCTCGGATCGTGAGCATATTCTCCTCGAGATGGATATCGACACCGCTCTGATCCACCCCCGGCATATCGGCCAGCACGACAAGGGCGTCTTTGGTTTCATAGATATCGACAGCCGGCGTGAACACCGGGCGGGAGTAAGTCAGTTCGGCCTTCGGCTCGACCTGTTTCTTGACAGTGCTCTGAAGTTCCATATCTGCCACTGCGATCACCCCCTTTGCTCTCAGGAAAGCTTGATTTCAATCTTCTTGGGTTTGACCTCTTCCGCCTTCGGCAAAACCAGATTCAACACTCCGTTGCGCGTCTCGGCCGCGGCCTTGTCCGCAACGACCCGGACCGGCAAGGCAATGGTGCGGCTGAAGGATCCTGCCCCTCTTTCCCGTCGGTGATAGCTCACATCCGGCTCGACGACATCGGTCTTGCGATTGCCCTTGAGGATCAGGTTGTCGTCCTCGATGGTCACATCGATGTCGCCGGGAGCCATTCCCGGCAGTTCAGCCTTCAGATAGATATGGTCGTCGTCCTGGGTCATGTTGATCGGGGGGTAGACGCCCGCTGCCGAAACGGCGGAGCCCTTTCCGAAAAAGCGGTCAAACAACGTGTTCATCTCTTCCTGCAACCGGCTCAGTTCCCCGATAGCGGGCGTCTCCGAGGGATAACGCCATCTGATGATCGCCATAGATATCACCTCCTCGAAACATCCTTAGATTCCATCCGGAAATGGTCTTTTTTGCCAATCTCGGCGTCAATCTGCACGTTTGCTTGTGCGGCGACCTGCGGGTCGCCTCCGCGCGAGCGCTTGATTTCCCTGATATTGGCCAAACCGGGACCCGCCCCGCAGGGGTGGGACCGAGCACCCGAAGGATGTAAAGAAAAATCCTCATTTCCGGATGGAAACTCCTTAGTAGATCTTTGTCCTGCCGATTTCCACCCTTGGCCCGATCGCGATCCCGGGACTCGCAAACGGGCGAATTTTTGAATAATATTTAAGTCGCAAATCCTGTTTGTCAAGGGCCGATGACTCCGATTCCACGCTCAGAGGCTGCGAAACGCTTTCCGCCTCACCCGCAAGGCTGTCCGGGGACAGGGAGGAATCAACCGCGCGGTCCGTGGCACGCACATCGCCGTTCCGGCCAAACCCGCGGGCAGTCAATAGAGGGGCTGCCTCAGCCCCCTCCCGCGATTTCAGAAAACATTGAATCGAGCCTTTTCAGCCCTGATGAAAGATCGGCTGGGAAGATGCGAGGTCATCTGCAACGGCACCCACACCCTTGATGGTATGGACTGCACCGCCGCCTTTGGGACCAAGGTGTTTCCGGATGGGGAGCAGCCGGCTGCTACAGGGGCTCGATGGAAGCGAATACCGGCTGAACACGAAAAAAGGGGCCGAAGCCCCTTTTTTCGTTCGGTTGAAACTCGGTTTTTAGAACAGGCCGGAGACCTTGCCGGTCTTCGTATCGACGTCGATGCGGCGGAAGGCCGGGTTCGAACCCGTGCCGGGCATCAGGCTGATGGTGCCGGCGCAGGGGCAGAGGAACTTGGCGCCCGAGTAAATGAGGACGTCGCGGATCGGGAGGCTCCACCCCTTCGGCACACCCTTGACCGTCGGATCGTGGCTCAGGCTCAAGTGGGTCTTGACCATCATGGTGGCGAAATCCGCATACTTCGGATCGCTTTCGAGCATCTTGGCCTTGGCTTCGGCCTCGGGGGCCCAGGCGACGCCGTCGGCGCCGTAGACTTCCCTGGCGATCAGGTTGACGCGGTCGCGCAGTTTCATCTCGGTCGGATACAGGAACTTGAACTCGTTCTCTTCGTTGCAGGCGTCGATGACAGCATCGGCAAACTCCAGTGCGCCTTCGCCGCCCTTTTCCCAGTGCTTGGACTCGGCGCAGCGGGCGCCGGCCGCCTCGGCCGCCTTGCGGACCAGGGCGCACTCAGCGTCCGTATCCGTGTAGAAGCGGTTGATGCAGACGACCGGATTGATGCCGGACTTCCGGATCACGCCGATCATGTGGATCATATTCTCGCAGCCCTTCTCGACCAGTTCCAGGTTCTCCTTGGTGTACTCTTCGGGCAGAGCGATGCCGGGGACGACCTTGGGACCGCCGCCGTGCATCTTGAGCGCACGGATGGTGGTGGTCAGAACCGACACGTGCGGCTTCAGGCCGCTGAAACGGCACTTGACGTTCCAGAATTTCTCGAATCCGATATCGGCCGCGAACCCGCTCTCCGTCACATGGTAATCGAAGAGCTTGAGGCCGACGCGGTCGGCGATGATGGAGGACTGCCCGACAGCGATGTTGGCGAAGGGGCCGGCATGCACCATGCAGGGGTTGTACTCGGCGGTGCACATCAGGGTCGGGTTGATGGTGTTGCGCATGAAGGCCGTCATGGCATTGCCGACCTCGAGGTCGCCGGTGGTCACCGGTTTGCCGCTCTTGTCGAAGGCCACGGTGATGTTGTTCAAACGTTCTTTCAGGTCGGCCAGGTCGCGGATGACGGCCAGGATCGCCATACACTCGGAGCCGACGGCGATGCCGAACTTCGACTGCATGGTATAACCGTCCTGACGCCCGCCAAGGCCGATCACGATGTTCCTGAGCGACTGGGCGCAGAAGTCCATGATCCAGCCCATTTCGACGCGGGTGGGGTCGATGTCCAGACGGCGCATCCCGGTCAAGCGCTTCAACTGCTCGTCGTTGTAGTTCCGCTCGTGCTGCATACGGGCGGTCATAGCCACCATCGCCAGGTTGTGGGCGTTCATGATGTCGTTGATGTCGCCCGTCAAACCCAGCGAAAACTCGGTCATGGGGATCAGGAGAGAATTGCCGCCGCCTGCCGCCGTGCCTTTGACGTTCATGGTGGGGCCGCCGGAGGGCTGCCTGAGGGCGCCGCCGACACTCACACCCCTCTTGCCGAGGCCTTCCATCAACCCGCACGAGGTGGTGCTCTTGCCTTCACCCAGCGGCGTCGGGGTGATGGCCGTCACTTCGATGTACTTCCCATCGGGCTTGTCCTTCAACCTATCGATGATCTTCAGGAAGTCCAGTTTGGCGAGCCTCCCCATCGGAAGCATCTCTTCCTTCTGCAAGCCCAGTTTTTCCTGCCACTCCTCGGGAGTCGGCATGTTCTTTTCCGCGGCTTCGGAAATCTGCCAGTCAGCCATGTTTACCGCATCATAAGCCATCTTTTGCAATCCTCCTTCTCACGTTAATGTTCCTAGTCCTTCAAAAACCCAACCCTTGTCCATTCACACGAATCCGCCGGTCGGACCTTTGCGGCCCCGCCCCGGTATTCCCGCTTCGGAGCCGCCAAACCGGCGCCGCTCAAGGACTCCGGACCTCCAGGGCATCTTGCCCGCGCCGCTGTCCTGCGCACAACCCCTCGGTTTCAATCAAAAATCCAGGATTTCAAGTCTTCCTCTGCGTCGATCCTTGAGGCGACTGACACAACCGGCGGGTCTTTTTCGCACCATGTCTCGTTTCCAGGATCTCAGCCGAAGCGGAACCCGGCCCAGAGGGATGAAGGCGAGCGCGCGAAACCGGGAAGCGGCACCCTGCTGCCGGATTGCAAACTTCCCAGAACCTGATAGGCATCTCCGGCAGGATTCTGCTTAAAGGTCTTGATATTTAAGCAGGACTCTGCCTATCACAAAAAGAAAACAGGGTCAAGCGTAATCATGTTCATTATTTCACGAGCAACGCGTCGATTTTCGGTTTGCCCATCCACTCCGCAAAGTGGTATGTCTGAAGCGGTCTGTCGTCCGGGGAAACCCGTCCGGCGACGAGCTCAGGCCCGCTGCCGGGTCTTGGCCGGCGGAGCCTGCAGGAACCTTATAGTATCCTTCATGCCTGTCCGTCCAGCATAGGCAGGTTTCGCCATGAGCCGTAAAAGCGGCTCATTCCACGGAGGAACAACGAATGCTGCAAGATCTGACGCTCGGTTTCATCGGCACCGGAAACATGGCCCGTGCACTGATCAAAGGTCTGACCGGGGCCCGCATCCTTCCGCCTGAAAGGATCTGCGTCTTCGACAAGGCGGCCGGCTGCCTCGATGCAGCGGCTGAAGCCTTCGCGGTCCAGCGGTGCGCCGGCAACCGGGAGGTCGTCCAGAAAAGCGACCTTTTCGTGCTCGCCGTCAAACCTCAAAACATCCGTGACGTGCTCACCGAGATCCAGCCCGTGGTCAGGGAGGGACAGCTGGTCGTCTCCATCGCAGCCGGCATTCCGCTGCACCTCATCCAGACCCTGCTGGCCAAGGACCTTCCGGTCGTCCGCGTCATGCCCAACACGCCCGCCCTGGTCCAGGCCGGCATCAGCGCCATCGCAGGCAATCCCCGGGCCGGGCAAACCCATCTGGACCTGGTGGAGCGGATCTTCCAGGCCGTTGGACAAACCGTCATCGTGACCGAGGACCTGATGGACGCCGTCACGGCCCTTTCAGGCAGCGGGCCCGGCTATGTGTTCCGTTTGATGGAGGCCATGGTGGCGGGAGGCCGCGCCGCCGGCCTGAGCGAAGAGACCGCCCTCGCCCTCGTGGTGCAGACCTTCGCCGGTGCGGCCCAGTTGGCGGCTTCGTCCAGGGAACCCCTCGCCCGGCTGCGCGAGATGGTCACCTCGCCGGGCGGAACCACAGCGGCCGGTTTGAACGTCCTGAACGAACGTGGAGTGGAGGCCATCATCGTCGAGGCTATCCAGGCCGCATGCAGCCGTTCGCGCGAACTGGGAAAGGCCTGAACGTCAGGCCGAGGTCTAACGCAGCCCGCACATCGGCCGGCATTTCATGAGGCAACGACCACCTACCCGCAGCAAGGCCCGATTCCGAGGCATCCCAAGGAGGGTTTCCGAAGGCGGATGCGCAGCCCCGGCCACCGGATGGATGCGCATTGGTCCTCCGGCAAGGCCCGGATCGCGCCTCTCCACCCTCCTCGGACTCCTCGCGGCGATCTGCATAGCGGGTTTCTTCGCCGCCTGCGCGAAGCCGGAAGGGATGCACGCGGCAGCACACTACCCCCTTCCCGGCGTCGAGCGCACCATGAAGACGGCGGGGTTCTGGATTGCACGGCATCCCTCTCCGGATGCCGTTATCCTGACGCCTCCCGAGATCGAGGCCTTCAACCGGCACATACGCAACGAATTGAAGGGGGCGGAAGACCTGGCATCCTTTCCCGATCCCTACCCCGGATCGCGTCTTCGAAAGACGCTCAAGACCGCGCTTCGCAAGCACCAGATCAGGATCTTTTACCTCCCGGACGGGTCCGCAGCGCCGCCCGGCTTTTTCGAGTCGATCGAGCAGGCCATGAACCTGGAGCGGATCCCCGAGCGGATCACGCCCCGCTATGGTGTGACGGTAAAATTGGCCGATCAGAGGGTTTTACCTACGCACACGGGGCTTTTTCGCTCGCCGGGGGGGCGGATGTTCGACCGGCTGCAGAACAGCGCCCTCGACCTCGGAACCCCGCTGATCGTGCTGCACGAAACCCGCTGCGGCGGCTGGCTTTATGCGGTCTCCGAGCTTTGCGCAGGCTGGATGGAAGCCTCTGAAATCGCCTTGTGCACCCCCCTGGAATGGGAGTCCTTCCTGCACCCGGAAGCCGTGGTGATCGCATGCCGCGCGAAGGTCGATGTCTTTCTCGACCCGTCCGGAACGGTCTTCTACGAGCACCTGCGGATGGGGGCAAGGCTGCCGATGACCGGGGCGGATCCGGACATGGCGTCGGTCCTTCTGCCGATCCGGCGCCCGTCGGGCCGCCTGCAGGCCCAGGCGGGGTTCGTACCCTCGAGTGCGGTGCATCCGGGCCCCCACCCCTTCACCGCTCGCCATGTCATGCAGCAGGCCTTCGAGATGCTGTACGAACCCTACGGCTGGGGCGGGCTTGACGGAGAACAGGATTGTTCGCGGTTCATCCAACAGATCTTCGCCACGGTAGGGGTCCATCTGCCGCGCAACTCGGCCGATCAGGCCCGGGTGGGCGAACCTCTGGAGGGGTTCGACGCGTCGCTCCCGGCCTCCGAAAAGGAGCAGTCGATCGCCGAAGGCGCCGTCGGCGGCGCCGCCCTCCTCTACATGCGCGGCCACATCATGCTTTACCTCGGGAGCGTCGGGGCGCGTGCGTATGCAATCCACAACGTTTGGGCCTATCGCGAGCCCGACACGCCACACGACCCGATCCGCATCATTGGACGTGTGGCGGTCACAGACCTCCGCCTCGGCGAAGGACCGGGCGCCGGATCCTGGCTCGATCGCCTGCGGGCGGTCCGGATTGTAGCCCCGGTTGCCGGTGGAGCGATAATGAAGTAAACGAACCTTCACCATGGATGCGGCCGAATTCCTTGCAGCCCCCCATTCAGCCCGCCGACGGCCTTTTTCGACAGTTCACGTCATCCTTCAGAAACGCGGGGCCTTTGTCTTCATGCGGGCCGTTCAACCGTCCTCGAGTTTTTTGAGGAGCTGATTGGCCGCCACGAGCGTCGGGTCCCAGGTCGGGCCGAACGGGGGCGCATAGGCCAGGTCGCACTGGCTGTAGGCCGCCACGGTCATTTGCTGGTGCAGCGCGACCGCCGGGCCGTTGACGCGATGCGCGGCCCCCTCACGCCCTACGATCTGAGCGCCGAGCAGCCGCCCGGACGCCCGGTCACCCACCATTTGAACCAGCAGCGGGGACGCACCGGAATGGCTGTGCGCCCGCGAAGAGGCCTCGATCGCCACCTCGACCGGATCGAAACCCGCCTTGGAAGCCTCCTTGGCCGTAAGACCCGTCCGCGCCACCTGCATGTCGAAGACCTTGAAGACGGAGGTGCCGGCAACCCCGTCGAGGGAGACCCTCTGCCCGCTGACATGGTCGGCCACAGCCCACCCCGCTCGGTTGGCCCGGAGCGCCAGGGGAATCCAGGTCTTTTCCCCGGTGACCACATGGTAGGCGTCCGCGCAGTCTCCGGCGGCATAGATGTCCGGGGCGGACGTCCGCATGCTGCGGTCGACCGCGATGGCCTCCCCCGGGCCGAGTTCCAGCCCGGCCTCGGCTGCAAGCTCGCTGCAGGGCTTCACGCCGATGGCCACCAGCACGAGATCGACGTCGACGACATCCTCTGTGCAGTGGGCCTGCAGCGCCCCGTCTTCTGCCTCGATGCGGAGAACCTCCTGCCCCAGAATGAGCCGCACCCCGTTTTCTTCCACCTCTCTCTGAACCCTCTCCGCCAGCTTGCGATGCGCCCAGGGCAGAAAGACCGGCCGCGGCTTCACCATGGCGGTGTCGATCCCCAGGGTCCGCAGGGTCTCGCACATCTCGAGGGCGATGTATCCCATGCCGACGATCAACGCCCTTTCAACATGCTGTTCCCCCAAGAAGCGCTTGAGCTTCCGCCCGTCATCCAGAGTCTTGAGCACCATGACGCCGGGCAGATCGAACCCCGGCAGATCGGGGACGACCGGTGATGCGCCGGTCGCCAGCAGGAGCTTGTCGTAGTCGACTTCAAACCGGCCGCCGTCTGATCGTACGCCTGCCACCCGCCTCTTTGCCGGGTCGATGCGGTCCACCCGATGCCCGGTCCGCAGATCGATCCCCTGCTTTTCCCGAAAGACGTGGGCCTCCCGCACCACCAACTCTTCTATCCCGCGCTCTGGCTCCGCCAGATTGTAGGGGATGCCTCAGGCCGAAAAGGATACGTCCGACGTCTGCTCGAGCACGATTACCTCTAGATCGGGGACCTGCCGCTTGGCCCGGCTTGCGGCGCTCATGCCGGCCGCATCCCCGCCAATGACCACGAATCTCATAAAAATCCCTCCCTCTGCTTCTCTGAGCCATGCACCGCTTAAGCAGGGATGCAGAAAACCCCTCTTGCACCCCCGCAACAGCGGTCTGCCCTGTTTCACCCTCCTGCGGTTCCGCTGAACACCACACGGGCCTTCATGGACGCCATCGCCGTTCGAACAGCGGCCTCAATACTCCATCATGCCGCATGAACAGATGCACCGGCGGATATGGGACAGACCTCCCCCCGGCGGATGGACGCACCGGGTCATCAGGCCCCTTGACCGATCGGCCTCCCGATTCTCCGCTGCATTTGCCGGCATTGCAAGATTTTTGAGCAGAATTGAACGGAGAGCCCCCTCTTGATGCTGCAAACGTGCAGATTGACGCCGAGATCGGCCAAAAAGACCATTTTCGGATGGTAACAGGCCTATGAACCGTAGGCGCTTCAACAGGCCGCTAACCGGCTGGACACCTTTCGGCCATGGCCTCCCGGATCCGCTCCTCGAGCAAGACCGTGCCCATTTCCGACGCCAGTTCCAGGGCCTCTCGAAGCGATTTCGCAGCGGCCTTACGGCGCGACCCGCAAAGCAGCGTCCCCCTCACCAGGAGCGCCCGGGCCTGATGGCGCCGCGCCCCGGTTTTTTTGGCCATGCGGAGCGCCTGAGCGACATATCCGGCAGCCTCTTTATGCTCACCAAGCCTTCCGTAAAGCTCGCCGAGGGCGATCAGGAGCCGCGTCTTGTAGCGCCAGCGCGTATAAGAGATACCCGGCTTGCGAAGTTCACTCCAGACCTCGTCCAGAATCTCCCGGGCAGCGCCGAGATCGCCCATCTGCAGAAAATTCTCTCCCATGTTGATCCGGGCGTTGTAAATTGTCTCTGGGTCGCCTGTCACCAGGGCATCCTTCCAAGCCTCGGTGTTCAGATCCAAGGCCTCTTTCAATTCACCCCCCTCTGCATGGACCCAGCCGAGGGTGTTCATGAACCGCGGCCTCCAGAAGCGGCCGTCGCCCTCCTCCAGGCTTTTTAACCCCGAGAGCAGAGAACTCCTGCTCTTGTCCAGATTCCCCAAAGCTCCATGGATCAATCCGCTCCGAAAAAAAGACAGGATTCTGAAATAGGGGCTCTTGATCTTTTCGTTGAAGGCTGCCAGGGATTCGTTCAATTCGAGCGCCGCCTGGTAGTCGCCGGTCCAGTTGTAATACTGCACGAGGTGGGCTGCAGCCCAGGCCCGGGACTCTAGATCCTGCTCCCGCTCACTGTCTTCGAGCGCCTTCAGCAGCAGCGGACGCGCCTTTTCGAGTCTGCCCAGAACCGCATAGACAAACCCCAGGAAACTTCGAGCCTTTAAAACCAGGAGGGGCCATCCGCCCTCCCGGCCCGCCTCGATGGTCGCGAGCAGAAACCTCTCGGCCGAACGTGGACGGTGGAGATAAAAGGAAATCCAGCCCAGCCGGAAAAGGGCTGTCGTCTCCAGGAAACGGTCACCGGTCCGCTGAGCTTCATTGCGCATCCTCTCGAAGGCGCCGCGGGCCTCTTCCATCTGCCCTACGCAATAATGCATCCGGCCTTTCCAATGGAAGATCTCGGCGATCTTGACCGGCGGGGTTTCGAAGCGGGCCCGCCTCAGGATGTCGAGGGAACGTTCGAGCGAGGCGAGCGCTTCATGGCAGGCGTAAGAATAACGCGCCTGCCTTCCGGCCTTGAGGGTGTAAGTGAGCGCTTTGTCCCAGACACCGGCATAATGGAAGTGATAGGCCATCTTCGCTATCCGGCCGGCAGGGTCCTGTGCAGGCATGTTCTCCAGGGCTTCGCCCGCCAGACGGTGCAGATGGACCCGCTCCCGACGCATAAGGGTATGGTAGGCCACCTCCCACATCATCGGATGAACGAAACGGAATGCAGCACCACCACGACCTTCCCCTTTGACCAACCGTTCGAAAATGCCCTCCCTTTCCAGAGCCTCGAGCCGGCCATCCAGCTCGGCCCCATCCTGTCCCAACACCTCGAGCATGCGCCTGGAAAAGTCGTGTCCGAGAACGGAGGCGACCTGGACGGTCCACTTCAAACCGCCTGCCAGTGCATCGAGCCGCGCCGCAAGGACGCCATGGACATTGTCCGGGATATCGATCGAATCGACCGGCAGCTTCAGGACACAGCGGTCGGGGCCGCAGACCATGAGATCACGCCGCAGCAGCGTGCGACCCATCTCGACCACGAACAATGGATTGCCGCCGGCCTTGGAAACCAGGTCGCGCGTGAGACGCTCTTCAAGGAGCCGGGTCTTGAGGACTGAAACCAACAGATCCTCGGCGTCGCGATCCGACAGCGGCCTCAGATGGAGGGAATGCCTGACAAGCGTTGTCATCCAAGGAAACGGGGTGGAACGCCCCGTGCAGATCACCAGGATCGGCGAACGAGAGCGGGACTCCAGAAGAAATGTCAGAAATTCGCGAGTGGTACCATCGACCCACTGCATGTTGTCGATGTATAAAATCAGGGGTCTCAGGGCGGCAACAGCCTCGAAAACAGCCTGTATCTCTCTAAAAAGAACTCGTTTCCTCCCAGCAAGGGCGGTCTCGGATTCGCCCTCCACCCTTTGAATCATCCGGAAGCGGGCCAGCACTTCGCGCAGCCTCCGTCTTACCGCCTCATCCATCACCCGCAAATCCACCAAGGCGTCCAACTCCCCCTCAGACTCCTGTCCAGAGAGCTTGAAATAAGTCCTGAAGGCGGACAGCAGCGGGTGAAACGCGGCAGTTTCTCCGTAGGGACGGCACACGCCCCTCAAGACCATTATGCCTTCTGCCTCCCTCGCACGGCAAAAAGCCCCAACGAAACGTGACTTGCCGACCCCGGCCTCGCCGGTCACGAGGATCAGGCGCGGGCCTTTCTTACACGCCTCGGCAAAGGAAGATTCCAGAACCTCCATCTCTCTCTTACGATCCAGAAAGGGGGGAGTGTCTTTCCCCACCGAAGCACCCTGGGTTTCCTCCAGTTCATCCAGGAGTTGAAAGACATGAACGTCCTCAGCCTTGCCCTTAACCGGCAAGGGCCCCATATCCAGAAAGCGGAAATAGGGCTGGACACTCTCCCAGACTCGCTCCGATACGAGGATCCCTCCCGGCGGCGCCAGAGACTGCAGCCGTGCCGCCAGATTCGTGGTGTCTCCGAGGGCGGTGTAGTCCAGTCGCAGATGGTCGCCGATGGCCGCCACCACTACCAGGCCCGTATGAATGCCAATGCGCATCCTGAAGAGGACCCCGTGGCGATCCTCGACATCCCGCCCATATAACTCCAGTGCACGCTGGATTTCGATCGCCGCCCGACACGCCTGCCGGCTGTGATCCTCATAGGCGACCGGCGCGCCGAACAGGGCCATGACGCCGTCGCCCGTATACTGATTGAT
>ENA-OSEO01000539-OSEO01000539.1-sediment-metagenome-genome-assembly--contig:-NODE-539-length-93990-cov-5.725501_pt1 | contig 93990 bp, 71 predicted proteins | sample MGYA00237883_ERZ534232 | MGnify/ENA metagenome assembly ERZ534232
GCTTATCGGCGTCAGCCGGGACATCACCGAGCGAAAGAATGCCGAGCTGGAGGCCCAGTCACGCAGGGAAGAGCTCGCCCACGTAACACGGATCGTCACGGTTGGGGAACTGGCCACTTCCTTGGCCCATGAAATCAACCAGCCGTTGACAGCCATTCGCTGCAACGCCGAAGCCGCACGGCGTTTCCTCACCAGCGCCACGCCGGACCTGCGCGAGGTCCGGCAGATCCTCGATGACATTATCCAGGATGACGGGCGGGCCGGCGAGGTAATCCGGAGGATACGGACTCTGGTCAAGAAGGATACCCCCCTCCGCGAAGAGGTGGACCTGAATGAAACCGTCTCGGAAACCATAGCTCTCGTTCGTAGTGCCTCTTTCCTTGAAGGGCTTTCCATCACCGCCGAGCTGGACTCCCAACTACCCACCGTGCAAGGGGATCGCGTGCAGCTGCAGCAGGTAGTCTTGAACTTGCTGTTGAACGCGACCGCCGCCATGAGCGACACCCCGCCGGCTGCCAGGAAATTAATCATCAGAACAGCCATGCAGGATAGCCGGGCGGCCATCGTTTCCGTCATAGATTCGGGCACCGGCATCGACAAGAATGACGTGGACCGCCTGTTCAATCCCTTCTACACAACAAAAGCGGAAGGCCTGGGAATGGGGCTTTCGATCAGCCGGACCATCATCAAGACCCACGGGGGCACAATGGGAGCTGAAAATAACCCGGCGGGCGGAGCCACCTTTTATTTCACCCTGCCGGTGGAGCCGAAGGGCTGCCTATGAAGGACGAAAAGCCGGTCGTATACGCGGTCGATGACGATCCATCAGTGCTGAAATCCCTGGAGAGGCTGCTTCGGTCGGCAGGCCATGACGTCAAGACCTTCACCTCAGCCATCGAGTTTTTGAATTTCGAGCACCCGGATTCGCCGGGCTGCCTCATTCTCGACGTCAAAATGCCCGAATTGGGTGGTCTCGAGCTGCAGGAGCGTCTGGCCGAAAAAGAAATAACGCTGCCCATCATCTTCATCACCGGCCACGGAACTGTCCCCATGAGCGTCCGCGCCATGAAAGCGGGAGCGATAGATTTCCTTCAGAAACCTTTTTTGGACAGAGATTTGCTGGATGTCATCGCCGCCGCCATCGGTAAGGACCGGCAAGCGAAGCGGGAGCAAAGGGAATTGAGGAAGCTCCGTGAGCGTTTGAAAACCTTGACTCCACGTGAAGTTGAGGTCTTCCGCCTGGTCGTCACGGGTATGTTGAACAAACAGATTGCCTTCGATCTCGGCACCAGCGAAAAAACGATCAAAGTTCACCGCGCCCGCGTTATGGAAAAGCTGGGCGCCCAATCCCTGGCGGATCTTGTCCGCTTTGCTGAAAAACTGGGCAGCCGTTCATCAAGGTGCAACGCGCCCAAGGTATGAAAAAAATAGGGCCCGAATCCCTGGCGGAACTTGTCCGCTTTGCAAAAAACTGGGCATCCGCTCTTCTGAGACCTGCCATATTGGACTAAAGTCCAATATCTTTCCCCTTATAATTCCACTAAGGTTCAAACACGTGGAGCATGTGCTTCTCCGCCCTGTCATGCTTGATAGAACCTTTTTGACACGCTCTTAGCGAGAAGGAGAGAGAATGGGGAATTACTTCAAAACAGAGGCGGTCCGCATTTGTGCGATTACCCTCTGCATGGTCGGCGTGCTCGCGCTTTCGGGGTGCACAACAACAGGCAAGATCGGTGAAGCGTCTAAGTTCGACATAGGCACGGCGTCTACGGACGACATCGCGAAGGCCCTCGAAAAGGACGGCCGAGTCGTGATCAGCGGCGGCATCCTGTTCGAAACTGACAGCGCCGAGCTGGCGCCGAGTGCCGCGGATCTGGTCAAGCGGGTCTCGGACGTTATGAAGCAGAATCCCAACCTCAAAATCTCCGTGGTCGGACACACCGACAGCACAGGCGACTACAACTACAATATCCAACTGTCGGAGCGGCGGGCCAAGGCTTTTGTCGATGCCCTGGTTAAGGATGGGGTCGCGGCCAACCGGCTCACCGGGGTGGGTGTCGGCCCGCAGAGCCCGATTGCAACGAACGATACCTCCGAAGGACGGGCGCAGAACCGACGCGTGGAACTAGTCCTGATCCGCTAACGCCTGGCGAAAGCTCAATCAGGCAAACCAGCGCAATGCAGATCGAATGACGGTTTAGCTCTCAGGCGCATCTCATTTACGGGCAGTCACAGATTATGACGTCTGTGAAGGCTAAAATAAACTGCGCATCACCGGCCAGGGGACGGTAATGTTGTTGAAGTAAGCCTGACATCAGATGTAGGGCGGGCTCTCCGAGCACGCCGGTAAAGGCTCGTTCAGAGAACGAGCCCCACAATTTGACGTTCGCAAAGCTGAATTCAACAGCATCGCCTTCTAAGGTAACAACAATGCCACTTACAGGGAATGGAAAAAGCTCATTCTCGTGGCTAAGAATGTCATTCGATTTAAATCTACCTCGTCCGGAAAGGTGCAAAATGGATCATCGCGACGCGAATTCGATCAACGTGGATAAGGACGGACAATCTCGAATAAGCCGGCGATCAAAATGAGTGCGGATTGGATGATTCCCGTTGCCGGGCGGATCATCACCAGCATATGAATATCGAGGATGCCGGCGGTGCTCGATCGATACTGCATCGATCATCCTATTCTGCAATCGGCAACGAAACCCTGCGGACAAGGCGGTATCCTTTGTGAGATAGCATGCAGTAATGGCATTGCGAGGCAGTTTTCAGCAGCCGACCGGGCACCAGCCTCGCAATCCGTCCGGGGAGGCGGAAAGGCAAGCAACAAATCAATCTGCATCAAGATTTTCAGAGCTTGATCCGAGGACCGGAAGCGGGCTCCCCTTCATACGGGATTCGTCGTGAAGCCATATTTGCTCAGCGAACCTGCGGGCCACACCCGCAAGCTGCTGGACTGAAGCGGTTGAACAGGTTTTGCAGAAGAGTCTTCAGTTAGGCCGCCAGTTCATATAACAGGGCGGCTGCCGAGCGTATGCCGCGATGGAAGTCATCCAAGGAGAACCTTTCATTGGGCGAATGTGCCCCATCATCGGGACTTCCCCAGCCCATCATCAAAATGCTGTCCAGTTTAAGGACCTCTTCGAAAAGGTTTACAATGGGGATGGAACCTCCCTCTCTTATAAACACCGGGGCCTTGCCGAAACCGATTTCGATGGCCTTGGCCGCAGCCTGCAGGCTGGCTTGATCTCTGGACACCAGAACCGGATCGGCACCGTGCAGTTCGGTGATTTGGACCTTGACACCATCGGGAGTCAGGGAATGCACGAAGTCTTTAAAGAGCTGATTAATGGCGCTCGGGTGTTGATGAGGCACCAATCTCATGCTTACTTTGGCTCCCGCCTTTGCCGGTATGATGGTTTTGGCTCCTTCACCTGAGAAGCCGCCCCAGATACCGTTTATATCAAGAGTGGGACGGGCAGTCTTGCGCTCCATGGTTGAATAATCAGCCTCCCCGATCAATTCTGTGACACCCAGATAAGCTTTCAAGCTTGCGTCGTCGAAGGGCAGCGCCGCCATTGCTTCTCTTTCCCAGGGCTCCAACGCTGCAACATCGTCGTAGAAGCCTGGAATGGCTATGGTTCCGTTGGGGTTTTTCAGCCTGGCAAGTATGTCCGCCAGCACCTGTGCGGGATTGGCCACCACACCTCCAAAGCTTCCCGAGTGTAAATCGAACCTCGGTCCCTGCACGTCCACCTGCAGGTAGGATAGACCACGTAATCCATAGGTTATGGCGGGTGTGCCATGGGTGAATTGTGAACCGTCAGAGACGGCCACTGCATCCGCCTTGAGCTCTTTTTGATGGGTTTTGAGGAAAGGTGCCAGATTAGGGCTGCCAATCTCCTCTTCGCCTTCGACCAATATTTTGACATTGATGGGCAGTTTTCCGGCCACGGCCAGCACAGCTTCGATGGCCTTCAAATAGGTAAAAAATTGTCCTTTATCATCGCTCGCGCCGCGCGCGTACACATATCCGTCACGAATGGTGGGTGAAAACGGAGCAGTGATCCATTCTTCCAACGGTTCCGGAGGTTGAACATCGTAATGCCCGTAAATCAGCAAAGTGGGACGGTCTGGATATGGGCAGCGGTGGCCGTAAACCACGGGGTGCCGTGCCGTTTCGTACAGTTTGGATTGAAAATCGAGTCGCCGCAGATGACTGAAAACCCATTCGGCGGCCCTTCGAACATCGGATGTATGTCGGGAGTAGGTGCTCACACTCGGTATACGAAGAAATCCCAGAAGCTCATCTACGTATCGCTGTCGATTGCCGTCGATTTTCACCAGAGTGTCTTGCGGGATCATGAAATATTCTCCTTCCTGAGAGCTTGTATTATGCGATTCTATTAGAATACAATCTTTTGATCATAGCGCAATACATTTAACCATTTCGCGCCCTCGACGAAGACTCGACAGCTGCGATCCGCGGCCGGGCCACCCGATCTGTTTGTCCCGACAAACGCAGATTGTTTACAGCTAGATCGTTTGAGACAATTGCAGTAATATTCTTGGACAGAATGGACAGCATCGGTGGCTGATGGAAGTTCACCGCAATTCCTGGAAGGGGAAAACTATATATGGGCGCTTACTTTAGGACTTTTCCCAGCGCGGAAGAGATAGGTAGAGAATTGTGGAATCGCATGGCGGTGGGCGCCAGCCCCATGATGGAGTGGGAATATTTCTACTGCCTCGAGAAATCGGCTTCGGTATCACCGCTAAGAGGCTATCAACCTTGTCACTTGTTGGCCTACGAGGACGGTCAGCCACTTGCGTTGGCTCCGCTCTATGAGCGTGACCGCGCCTGGGTCGAATTTGGCGACGGAGGACTAATCGAATTCCTCAGCGAACTGACCGGTATCCCGTTTCAAAAGGGACTGGTGGGCACCGTCCCGTTTACTCCGGTTCCCGGTTACCAGTTTCTGCATCACCCCGATACAGACTTTGAAAAAGTCTGTAGGATGTTGCTGGATTACATCGATTTTCGATGTCAACGGCAGGGCCTGTCGACGGCCCGAATCTATTTCTTGAGCCAGGCATCTCCAGTGCTCCATTCCCTGCTTTCTCAACAGGGATACATCCGTCTGAAAGGCGAGTACTATGAATGGTTCAATCGTGATTACAGTTCTTTTGACGACTACTTAAGCTCGTTCAAATCCAGCCGTAGGACCAAAATCAGAAGGGAGATACGAACAGTTCGCGAAAATGGAATCGGAATCGAAATGATACCGGGCGCAGAAGCGCCCGCAGAATATTATGATGCTATGTATCAGCTGTACGTGAGCACCTGGGAAAAACACATGGGGCCGGCAATTCCACCATTCCTCAACAAGATGTTTTTTCGCCTGCTGGCCCGCAATTTTGCCCACAGGAGCAGCTTTTCAATTGCGCGGCGCTCAAGCGATATAATTGCGATGGCCCTCTTTTACCATAAAGCCGGAAATCTCTACGGGCGCTATTGGGGGTCTTATGAGGAGACTCCTTTCCTCCACTTTGTCACCTGCTATTATCAGCCGATCGAATATGCCATTAAGAAAGGATTCCTCATGATGGATCCGGGTTTTGGCGGGGAGCACAAAGTGATTAGAGGCTACGAAACGGTACCGGTTTACCATTACATCAAGTTTTTCGGGGAACAACAGCGCCGCGTAGCAAGCCTTGTCTTGAAGCAGGTGGGCATCCCGGTCGATAAACCGTATCAACTCTTCTGAAAAGGCAGGTGGTTTCTGCGAGTCATAAAACCCGGGCTTTGACGCCCGGGTTGTCATTTGAAGCAACTGGTGTTCCCTCAATTCCTTCTCCACCGGCTTCCCGTGAGTCGGCTAGAAACTGAAATAGAAAGAGAGTCCGGGGATAAAGAAAGGTGGAAACGGTGCATACCACCCCGCATACGGTCGGTAGTAGGGACGGTAGTAGGGCCAGCCCCATCCGTAGGCGCCGTAGGGTCGGTAGTAGGGACGCGCATACGGCCTATAGTAAGGTCTGTAATAGGGTCTGGCGTAAGGCCGGTGGTAAGATCTTGCATAGGGTCTGTAATAACGATTGCCCGGAGCCCCGTACCGCGCCCCCCTGTACGTTCCATGGTAGGATGCACCGGGGGCTCTGTAAGCTCCTGGCTGGCCTCTGCTGTAACCTCCCCCGTAGCCGCGGCTATAGCTTCCGGGAGCAGATCGTGCTGAACGGTAGGCGGCATAACTTGGAGCACTCAAAAGGAGGACAGCCAGCACAGCGAAAACCAACGACGTAAGCCTGAAATACTTAGTTCTCATTGCCATCACCTCCTTGTTCGGGTTCACTTAATATTATAACTCCTAACGCGAAATTCGAAAGAGGAATAGATGATAACAGAAAAGTGAATGAAAATTCTCGCTGTGCATGTCGCAAAGAGCTCATCTCGTCGGATTGATTGATATTAAAGTGCTTTTGAAGAAGCCAAGCCGGGCGCTACCTCCCTACCTCAAACTTATTCTGTTGCCATATGGCAACAGAATAAGTTGATAAAAAGAGCTTTCTTTTGTACAAAAACGGAGTCCTCAGCACTCGGACCGCAAAAGAGAGAAGAAAGGGTTGCAGCTTGATATTTTTAGGGCGAGGTTTATTGGAGCGGTGCTAACAACATGGAACGAGCTCCTTTTCAGCAGGCAGAAATCTTGAGTTTGCAGAAAGCGACTGAAATCGCTGAGGAGCTCATCAGTGACTTCTACAAAATCTCCACTTCGGAATGGAAGCGCTACCGCTATGACATTCAGTCATTAAAGGACCTGCAAGAAGAGGAGATTATTGATACCGCATTTGCGCAGATTCGCCGTTACTTGCGTCACCCTCAGCTGAAATTGCGCGGGAGCGAAACCGGAGACTATTTCAAAATCTGTCTTCAGGATCACGTGATCCGCAAAGCTCTGCAACGGGATGCCCACATCCGGATGCTCCCCCTCGCCGCCTATATCGTGACGCACGAACTGATCCATGTGGTTCGGTTTGCCAAGTTCATTCAGCGCTTTCACAGTACAGAAGCCGAACAGGAAGTCGAGGAGGCTCGCGTTCACGCGTTGACCCAACGTTTGTTGGAAGGCCGTAAAGTGGAAGGCTTGCCGGAAATTCTGGAAGCCTTTAAAGACTGCCGCAACATGGAAACCTTTGCTGCCGCTTGACTTCTGCGGCCGAACGAACCCTCAGCTCGTCATGTTAGTGTGTTCAGACACTGGAGCCGATTGTACGAGGGTATCTTGCAGAAAGGAATGGAACGATCAGGGCTATGAGAGAAAAGATCACCCGAGACGAAGTTCGACATGTGGCAAGGCTGGCACGGTTGGAGCTGACGGAACAGGAAGAAAAGCTCATGACCGAGCAAATCAATAATATTCTCAGCTATATGGAGAAGCTTAACGAGCTCGACACTGCTAATATTCCTCCGACGACACACGCCATTCAGCTGGAGAATGTGTTTCGTGCTGATCAAGTCGAACCTTCGTTGGACCGTGAAGAAGTGTTTTCAAACGCCCCGCAAAGCGATGGATCGAGCTTTGTTGTGCCAAAAGTGTTTTAGAAAGAGGTTAAAGTGGAGATTCATTCACTAACCATACATGAGCTCCATGAGCTCATTATACGCAAAGAGCTCAGCGTTACGGAAACCGTCAAGACTTTTCTGCATCGCATCGAGACCTGGAACCCCAAGTTAAACGCATACTTGTCGGTGTTGGCAGACCGTGCACTCGCCGACGCTGAAGCTTTCGACAGCGGCAGAAAAGATATCCGCATGTCACCTCTGGCGGGCATTCCTCTGGCTATCAAGGACGTTTTATGTACCAGGGACACGTTGACCACCTGCGCTTCGCGTATCCTTGAAAACTTTAAACCGCCCTATAATGCCACAGCTATCAATGCCTTGCAGAAAGCGGGAGCGATTTTTGTGGGCAAAACCAATATGGACGAATTCGCCATGGGCTCATCCAACGAAAATTCCGCCTATGGTGCTGTCCGCAACCCCCGGGATCTGACGCGAGTTCCCGGAGGATCGAGCGGAGGATCGGCCGCAGCAGTTGCTGCGGACTTGTGTGCCGGCGCCTTGGGCACCGATACCGGTGGCTCTATTCGACAGCCGGCTTCGTTTTGCGGCGTGGTGGGGCTCAAACCGACCTACGGTCGGGTTTCGCGCTTCGGTTTGGTCGCCTTTGCATCTTCCCTGGATCAGATCGGCCCCATCGCCAAAGACGTAGAAGATGCCGCGCTCCTTTTGCAGGTCATCGCCGGGTATGACAAAAGGGATTCTACCTCAGTGGACCGACCGGTGCCCGACTTCAGAAAAACTCTTCAAGAGCCGCTAAAAGGTCTCAAGCTGGGTATTCCGAAAGAGTATTTCATCGCGGGAATGGACCCTGACGTGGCAGCAGCGGTCCAGGAGGCTATTAAGACCTGTGAGAAGCTGGGAGCAGACATCATCGAAGTGTCACTCCCTCATACCGACTATGGGGTAGCTGCCTACTATATCATCGCTCCTGCCGAAGCGAGCTCCAATCTGGCACGCTACGACGGGGTCAAGTACGGGTACCGCACATCGGCCGCCGGGGATCTCATGAATATGTACTGCCAGAGCCGCCTGCAAGGTTTCGGTTTTGAGGTGAAACGGCGGATTATGCTGGGGACCTACGTTCTCTCGGCCGGCTACTACGACGCCTATTACAGGAAAGCCTCTCAAGTCAGGACTCTGATACGACAAGATTTTCTCGACGCCTTTGAACGCTGTGACGCGCTCTTGACCCCTGTTGCGCCCATGCCGGCGTTCAAAATTGGTGAAAAAAAGGATGATCCTTTGCAGATGTACCTGAGCGATGTGTTTACCCTGCCGGCCAGTTTGGCGGGTATTCCGGGCATTTCCGTGCCTTGCGGAGTTTCCTCGGAAAAGCTGCCGATCGGCTTGCAGATTTTGGGACGGCATTTCCAGGAAGAGCTGATTCTGCGCGTGGCTTTCCAGTATGAACAGGCGACCAAGGACCGGTGGTTGAAGCCCGAGCTGGCCTGAAATGACGACTTACGCCTCGGACTTGAAATAGCCTTTGCGCACGGCCACTATACCTCTGGGAGTGACCTCGAAGTTTTTCCGATCTTCATGCGGGTCGATGCCGATTCGAGTATCCGGTGGAATAACGTTGTCCTTATCGATGATCGCCTTTTTTATCTTGCAATTGCGGCCGATTTCCACACCATCCATGACAACCGATTCATCGACTTCCGCCCAGCTTCTAACCGTAACATTGTAGGAGAGGATGGAGCTTCGAACGATGCCACCACTGATGATGCATCCCGAAGCAACCATCGAGTCAACTGCCATGCCGACCCGTGGTGGGTTGCCATCGCGCTGATTAAACACAAACTTGGCAGGCGGGTATTGGTGCTGGTATGTTCGGATGGGCCAAAGACTGCCATACAAATTGAAGAAGGGATCAACACCGGTTAGATCCATGTTGGCATTCCAGTAGGCATCCAGCGTGCCGACATCCCGCCAATACTGGGAATCGCGGGTACCATCGACCAGCTGCAGCCGACGCACACCGTCCTGCCCGACCAGATGGATGTAATCCTGTATCTTGTTCAAGCGCCGATACGGGTAAGCAAGCACCTTTAGCTCCTGCACACACCTGGGGATGATGTCCTTGCCAAAATCCTGGTAATCTGTTTTTTTGAGGATCTCAAGCAGGATTTCCGTGTTGAACAGGTAGATTCCCATGGAGGCAAGGGAGCGCTCCGGATCGTCCGGAATGGCTTTCGGATCGCGGGGCTTTTCTTCCCATGCGCGGATACGGAAATCATTGTCGACTTCGGCGATGCCGAACTCGGAGGCCTGACTTCGATCCACCTCCAACAGGCCTACACTCACATCGGCCTCATGCTGCTCGTGATAGGCTCTAAACAGCGAGTAGTCCATCTTGTAGACGTGATCCCCGGAAAGGATGAGCACCAGACGCGGACGTTCTCGTTCGATCAAATAGATGTTCTGCCGCACCGAGTCAGCCGTGCCTCGATACCATTCCGCCCCCATGCGCTGCTGAGGACTGACAATGCGCAAATAGTGGCCCAGATCACTGGAGAATATATTCCAGCCGTCCTCCAGATGATCGACCATGGACTGCGATTTGTACTGAGGAAACAGCAAAATTTTGTAAAGCTGAGAATTGATGCAGTTGCTCAGGGGAATATCAATCAGACGGTAAATGCCCCCGAAAGGCACCGCCGGTTTGGAGCGGTCGAGCGTCAGCGGCATGAGGCGCTGTCCGCGACCCCCGGCCATTACAATCGTCAGCACGTCTTTCATAATGGGCATCCCTCAATCACAGCAAAACGATTAACAACAACAGCGAACTTCACATGGATATTACTGCAGATACTTCTTGGGATCGGGCAGCTCATGGCCCCGATAAACGATCTCGCCCCTCTTGTCTACCAGAACATATAGCGGTATTCCCTGCACTTCATAACTCCGGGTGACCGATTCGTCGGCATCGTAAAGCATGGGCCATGACACGGGATGCCCCTTTTGAAATCGTTTGACGCGTTCAAGAGAATCTCCTGAGCCAACATTGATTCCCAGTATTTCAAGGTCGGAAGGCGGCGTATTTTCACGAATTCGGGCAATGCTTGGTCTAGAAGCAATACAATGAGGGCACCATGTCGCCCAGAAATAGAGCAAAACAGATCGTTCGCCTTTGAACTGACTCAACCGGTGAGGCTTACCTTCCAGATCCTTTAGCTCGAAGTCGGGAGCGGCATTTTCCGCTTGTGGCAGGGAAGAAGACGCCAACGCCAAAGCATCGCCGGAAGCAGCAACAATTCCGGATACACCGCAAAGCTGAACAGCCATAAGAAAGGCAACAATACTTCTGATGATTGTTCCCGGCCCTTGATTCATAGCCAATATTCTCCTGTTTTTATAAAAAAATACTCAGCAACCAGAATCATAAGAAATGCAAACAATTTTTGTACGCGGCGCATCCAGACACCCGAACGTGGCAGTGAGGTCAATAACCCGGTGAAAGTCCCCACTATAATAACAAGGATACCCATGCCGTAAGCAAACACAAAAAGCAGCGCTATGCCCCAGAGTACTTCTTGCCTGGTTGCCACTAAGGTCAAGAGAACGCCCAATATCGGCGTGGTGCAGGCAGTTACCACCAGTGCTGAAGCTCCTCCCAACAGGACACAGTTGAAAACGTCATGGCAGGGAAAATCGCCAACGCTCATGCGGCTCATAAAGGTAGGCTGCGGCAGATGAATGATGTCGAGCATCACCAAAGCGAAAAGCAGACAGATGTTGCCCATGAACAGATAAACGTAAGGGCTGCTCGTGAGCGCACCAAACATCTTACCGGTTAGAGCTGCAAAGGCTCCAAGGGCTGCGTACACGATCGCCAGACCGAATACATAAAGGGAAGACAGGAAGAACCCCTTCCATTTGCTTCCTTGTGATCTGGCCCCGACGAAAGCCACTGTTATAGGCAGCATGGGGTAGGTGCAAGGCGTAAAGCTCGCCAGAACTCCCCCCAAAAAAGCCAACACGAGAGCGAGGAGAGGTCGCTGTGTGGCAATTGTCTCAAATTGGCCCATCCATTCCAACGCGTTCCCTCCTTATGAAATGTCCGAAACCGCCCTGATCTGCTCCAGCAGCTTCAAGCTATTCAAATCCTTCCTGGCCTGATCGGCGATCCACTCAACCAGAGAGTTGAAGAGCATGGTCTTCCTGTCCTGCAGCAGATGCAGCCTCCAGATTCTATCTAAAGGCAATTTTCGCGCTTGCTGGATTAACATCAAGCTCCCCAAGTCCAACGTGATGCTCCGGTTCACACGATGCTCAGGACAAAATAACGCTCCCTGGCTCAAATGCCAGCTCCACTCTGTTGCCGTTCGCAAACGCCTACCGCAGACACTGCAACTCTCCAGCGCGGGCAGGTATCCGGTCGTGTCCAGGAATCTCAACAAAAAAAGTAAAACCGTGTTCTGCGGGTCTTTCCCCTCTGTCAGGCGAAACAGGGTCTCATTTAAAAGGAAAAAGAGCTCGTGTTCGGGATCGCCTTCAGGGACCATTTCAAGCACAACTTCAGAGGCCAAAGCTGCATAGCCCCACCGCCTCAACTCACAGCGCAATGCCAGATGCGGCTCCAACAATTTGCACGCTTCGACCCATACCAGCGACTTTTTTGTCTTGTAAGTCAGATCCACGAGGCTAAAGAGCTCAAAGGTATTTGCGAAGCGCTTTCGGCTTCTTCTAGCCCCTTTAGCAATTCCTCTGATCTTGCCTTCATCCCTGGTATAGAAACTGACTAATCTGTCGGATTCCCCATAATCTTTGGTTTGTAGAACTATGGCTTCAGTTTGTTGGACAGTCATGCAGGGTATCGATAAAAGGTTAGTGCCTCCCGGCTTGGATTTCAATCTTTGTTATTGATGAATTTGGACGGCAATAAACTTGCCTTCAGGATTCTTCCATATACTTGGGATCGGGTAACCGGAAGCGCATCACTTCGCCGGACTTGCCAAGCGATTTCAGAGGCTTGCCGTCCCATTTCATAGTGATACCCCCGGCGTTGCCAACTACAATTCTGACGTCTTCTTCAGCTTTCCATTCCCTTTTATCACCCGCTTTCATCAAAGCATTAAAAGTGTGTTTGTCGTCGATTCGAACTTGCACCCAAACATCCTGTGAGGCTTCCGCAGACAACAGGTGCGCCTCTACCTGCGGTACAGGTTGATCCTGTTGGGATAACGTTTCACTAGCTTCAATACTTTGAGCGGCAACGGCGGGAGAGGATATCGCTTGATCCTCCCGGACAGCTGCCGAGGTCACCGGCTTTGGCTCCTCCTGCGCAGCCGCAGGACTGCCACTGTCAGGAACGTCATGCATGGAAGCCTCTATCGATTGTTCTTTTATCTCCGGTACTTGCACTGGCCCAGTTTCGGTTGGGGCACTTTTGGCGATCGGTTCGGGCTGCTCTGCAGGTTCAGCGCCGGTCGCTTCATTTTCTGCTTTGCTGACAGCTCCGGGCAAATCGGAAGGGAGCTCTTGCTGGGCGATGATCTCCTTAGTCTTGGACTGCGACAGTGATAATTTTGCCCTCTTTTGGGCAATCCACCCTCCGCCAACAATGCCCGCTATTATGACAATGGCCAAAACAACCGCCATCAACACCCATTTGCGTCCTTTGTGCGCGAAGGACAATGTCAATCTGCGATACTCCTGAATGCCTTCCGGCTGCCGGTCGCAAGCGAGAATTTCAGCCCCGTGGCCTTCCAGCATGGGTTCCGGATCGATTCCCAGGGCGGAACAATACTTCCGGATAAAACTGCGGACCAACAGCGGGGTTCCAATTCGTTCATAGTTCCCTTCCTCCAGATTTTTCAGCACACCCACACTGATGCGCGTGCGCTCGAACACATCCCGCAGAGTAAGGCCTTGCATTTCTCTCTCTGATTTGAGGCTCTCTCCCAGTTCGCTCATATGCTCTCTAACAAAATTCTATAGATTAATCTGGATAAAGGATTTGTCTGTTAGCTCTTTGATCCATTGCTCATACCTGCGATCGACTTCTTGTTGAAACAGCGCGCTCCGAGCCTTGTCTCGAGCAGCAGTACTTCCCGCACTTCCCGCAGCTTGTGTTTCCCTTTGGATTTCAAGGACTTTGATAATGTAGTAGCCTTGGGGGGTCTTCATTGGCTCGGAAAACTGATTGGCATTCAGCCCCCGGGTGGCTGATTCAATAGCCGGTGAGAGCTCATCGGCAGCAATAAATCCAAGGTCACCCCCTTCCTGCGCAGCTGGACCCTGGGAGTATTGCCCGGCCAGGCGGGCGAAGTCTTCGCCTTTTTTCAGACGGCCGTGGATATCTTGTGCCAGCTTTTCGACATCATTCACCTGGCTCTTATCTCGAAAAGGCAAAAATATCACCGCCAGGTGCCGTCGCTCCCTGCCGAGACCGGTCACTCCCGGGTTGGGGTTGCCCTGTAGGTACGCATCGATCTGCTCATCAGTGACCACAGTTTTGGATTTGAGCACACGTTCGATCAACCTGGCGCGTTCCAACTGTTTCTTAATATTTTCTCGGAACTCTTCAAGAGTTTTCCCTTGCTGCTGCAAGACATACTTCAGTTGGTCGTCGGTGAAGCCATTTTCCTTTTTGAAATTTTCCACAGCGTTGTCTATGTCTCGCTTATCCACATTGATATTCAATCGCTTGACTTCCTGCTCCACCAGCCTTTCCTTAACCATTCGCTGCAGTGTTTCACGCTCGAACTGCTCTCGCTCCTGCGAATTATTCAAGTTCAAGCCCGGAGCGACTTTCTGCAGCAGGCTCACTTGCTCCTCAAGTTCACTATAAAGTATAATTTCATTGTTAACCACGGCCACGATGCGATCCAAGGTCCCTGTTTGGGCAAATCCATTTTCACCCGCTAAGCAAAACATCACCGACTGCAGGATTGCAAGCAAACAGCATAGCAGCCAGCGATTGCGCGTGATTGCCTCTATCGATTGCAGCTCTTTTACATTGCGCCATTTGTTCTTCATAATTTTTCCATGTTGAAGATAAATTCAAAATTATACAGTAACTTACTGAATTGACTTACTATCACTAGCATGTTCGGCAAGCTCTTGCAAGATTCTTTTGAGGCGCATGAGCCGCTGAGGCAGGCCACGTCCCCAAATTTCGATGGAGAGCTTCCGATCCGTTTCCGGACGAAACTCACATTTTTTCTGTGCAAGATGGGAAGAAACCCGCACAAGGCTCTCCGGCTGCTGGAAATGAAGCGTGAAAGTCTCACTGTCATCCTCCATCCGGACGATGCCTTGTGTCTTGAAAAGGAGTCGCAGCTTGGCCAGCAAGATTAGATTCTTCGCACTGTCCGGCAAGGGACCATAACGGTCTCGCCACTCTGCAGCTAATTCGTCTATATCGACTTCCTCGGAAATGGTGGCCAATCTCTTGTAAGCCAGTAATCTTTGATCGTTATCGGAGATGTAGGTCTCGGGCAGGAACACGGGAAGAGAAATATTGATCTCCGGATCGATGGTTTCAGATTGGACCTGCTCGCCTTTAAATTCTCGCATCGTTTTTTCAAGCAATTCCAGATAAAGCTCATAACCCACCGCCGCGATATGCCCTGATTGAGCGGCGCCGAGAATAGCTCCGCCGCCACGAATTTGCAGGTCGTTCAGGGCGATTTTGAAGCCTGCCCCGAGCTCGCTGAAGTCCATCAGAGCCCGAAGCCGCTTTTGAGCATCCCTGCTGATCAAGTGCTCACCGGGAACAATGAGGTAGGCGAAGGCCTGTTCACTGGAACGCCCCACTCTTCCCCGCAACTGGTAGATCTGGGCCAGACCGAATTTATCCGCTCGGTTGATGATAATGGTGTTGGCGGCTGGAATGTCGAGACCTGACTCAATGATGGTGGTGCAAACGAGTACATCCACTTGTCGGTGAACGAAATCGAGCATTACCTTTTCTAGATCCCGTTCTTTCATTTGCCCATGTGCTACGCCGATGCGGGCTTCTGGAACCAGCTTGTTCAAAGCAACCGCCATCTGATGAATGCTTTGGACATGGTTATGCACAAAAAATACCTGCCCTTTGCGCTTCAGCTCGCGATAGACCGCTTCACGAATAGCAAATTCGTCATAGTTGCTGACATAGGTTTCGATCGCTCGCCGGTCCTGCGGCGCCGTCTCAATGGTGCTCAGGTCCCGGATGCCGGCAAGGGACATATGCAGCGTGCGCGGAATAGGGGTGGCTGTTAGAGTCAAAACATCCACCGACACCCGCATTTGCTTCAGTTTTTCTTTGTGCTTCACCCCGAACCGGTGCTCCTCGTCGATGATGAGCAGACCTAAATCGCGAAAAGCCACATCCTTTTGTAGAAGGCGATGCGTTCCAACTACTAAATCGATGGTCCCCTTCTGCAGACCGTTCAGGACCTCTTTCTGCTGCGAGCTGGTTTTGAAACGACTCAGCGAAGCGACCGTAACCGGAAATCCGGTGAACCTTTCAGAAAATGTCTGATGATGCTGTTCCGCCAAAACTGTGGTTGGAACCAGCATAGCCACCTGTTTGCCGTCCATGATCGCCTTAAAGGCGGCACGAACCGCCACTTCGGTTTTGCCGAAGCCGACATCTCCGCACACCAACCGATCCATGGGGCGCGGAGAAGCCATGTCCTGGATTACATCCTCTATGGCATTCAACTGATCCGGGGTCTCTTCATAAGTGAAGGTCGCCTCGAACTCTCGGAAAAAGCTGTCAGGCACCGAATAGCGAAATCCCTCACCAACTTGCCGTAATGCATAGAGATTCAACAACTCCTGAGCTACCCGTTCGGCGGACTCTCTGGCCTTCCGCTTTGCGTTCTCCCAAAATTTCCCGCCCAGTTTGTCGACCCGCGGTTCCTGACCCTCAACTCCCAGATATTTCTGAACTTTTTGCAGTTTATCGACGGGAACATAAAGACGATCTCCCCCCTGATACGCCAGCAGCAGAAAGTCACTCGCCGATTTGCCGACATTCAAGTGTACGAGCTCTTTGTAAACACCTATGCCGTGATCCACATGGACCACAAAATCTCCGACATGCAGGTCGCGGAAAGAATTCAGAAAAATACCTGCCACAGCCTTCCTGGATCGGCGTCGCGATCGCTTGCCGAAGATTTCTTCCTCGCAGACGACTGCGAGCCTTTCCTCCGGCCACAAGAATCCCTTTTCCAAGGGTCCGGTGATCACCTTAACCACCGGAGCGGAAAAGGACTCGTCCCCAAACGGCAGGGCACTGAATACGGCGTCGATATTATAGCCGTTCAGGAGCTCGGTGAGCCTCTTTGCCTGTTCCTTGTGACCGCAAACCAGAAACGAGCTCAATCCCTCCTGCTGCCATTTCTGAAATTGTCTGGCGAGAGGTTCAAGCAGTCGCTCTTTAGTGGGATGAGATGAAATGGCGAGTGCCAGATCGTCATGGGTTTTTGCTCTGATTTCAAACACCCGGTCGGCGGATGAGGAAAGGCTGTTGAGCCAGACTTGTTGAAAACCCTCTACTGCCTGATCAAACTTATCGCACTGTTGAAAGAGATCCGCGTAAGGCCGGTTCCACTCGTGCGGTGAATTGGTTTTTTCCGCGTCCTGACTGAGGCGGCTATAAAAATCATCCATCTGTTTGCGAATCTGGTTGGTATCGGACCAGATCAGCACCATCGAAGGATCGAGGTAATCGAACAGAGTTGCCGTTCGTTCGTAAAAAACCGGCAGTACTCTTTCGAAGGACTCTACCTGGTAACCTTCTCGAATCCTTTCAAGCCAAACATTGCCCGCAGCCGGCGTCAATTTCTCTCTCTTAACGTCTTCATAAACCGCTTTCTGTGCACGCTGTCTGGCCTCTTCATCGAGGATGATTTCACTGCCCGGGAGCAAGACCAGATCCTCCAGAGCTCCCATGGATCGTTGAGTACTTGGGTGAAAAAGCCGGATCGATTCCAGTTCGTCCCCAAAGAGCTCCATCCGCACAGGCCACTTATAAAGTGGAGCATAAAGATCCAGAACGCTCCCCCGCCTGCTGAAGTCCCCATATTCCTCGACCAGAGAAACTTGAGAGTACCCCTTTTCAACAAGCCTTTTGCTGAAAACCTCCAGATTGATTTCCTCGCCCGGAAGCAGGTACTCCGACTGATTGAAGAGAACTTCCGGAGGAGGCAAGAGCTCCAAAAGCCCAATGACTGAGGCGACAACTAGAATCGGTGCAGCAGACGTTCGCAGAGCGTAGAGGGTTTCCAACCTGCGGGCGTTCGCTTCCGTTTTTCCAAGCCACTGAGCTTTGTGGCCGGTTCGCGATGGAAAATGCCAGATCCGATTGCTGAGAGATGAGTTGGCACGCTCATCATCTTTTCCCCAGAAAAACGAGAGGCTTTCCATGTATTTTTCTGCCTCGCGCTCTGTGGACGTGATGAGTACAATAGACTTGCGAGTCAACCTCAGTCCCCCGGCAAGGAGGTAAGATAAAGCGGCTGGTTGACCGCCCCGCACAGAGAAAGACTCGCGGGAATCCTGTAGATAAGCTAGTATGTCTTTAGAACCGTTGCTCCACGGTCGCGAACCTAGGTTTGTGTCGTACGCCGGGAGGTCTTCATGATAATGGAGCGAAGCCTTCATTCGGATGTTTCTTCCTTAATATTTGGGCAATTATTTCAGCGGCTGTAATATAACCGGGATAGTCATGGAAAGAAAGTTCCCATATAATAGCCTTGAGTGTGCTTCTCGAACCCTGCGGCTCAGGCCTGTGGTTTGATTATAAATGATTTTCATTTCATGAAAAGTGCCGCTCTGACGATGGAGCGGGTTCGCGCCTGCAGGTACAGAGTGAAATTCCATCGAGAGAGCGAGCTGTCCCGAGGATGACACGCAATGAGCACATCGACCGTAAAGGAGATACTGCGCCACCTTCCCGCCGTAGATTCCCTGCTGCAGGATGCATCGATACAGGTGGCCCTTGACCGCCAACCCCGAAAACTGGTCCTTGAGAGCATTCGCCAGATTTTGGCCGAAAAGCGCAACCTCATTCTGGAGAATCCCGACAGCGCTCGAGAAGTCGATCTGGCGCCCGATCACCTGGTGGGGAGCATCCTGGAGCGTCTGGCAAAACTCGGCGATTACACCTTGCGCAAGGTTGTAAATGCCAGCGGCATCGTCATTCACACAAACTTGGGAAGGTCATTGCTGCCGGAGCAGGCCATTGATCGTTTGCAGGCCATGTGCCGCACCTATAACAACCTTGAATATGATCTTGAAAAAGGTCAGCGGGGTTCACGCTACGTCCACGCCGAAGCCATACTTTGTGAAATCACGGGTTCGGAAGCCGCACTGGTAGTTAACAACAATGCAGGTGCAGTCTTTCTTGCTCTGAACACCCTGGCAAGAGATCGGGAGGTCATCGTATCGCGCGGGCAACTCGTGGAAATCGGCGGCTCGTTCCGAATCCCGGATGTAATGCGCAGCAGCGGAGCCATCCTGCGCGAAGTCGGCTGCACCAACCGGACCCACCTCAAGGATTACGAAGCGGCCATCTGCGAGCAAACCTCCCTGTTGATGAAAGTCCACTGCAGCAATTACCGTATCATCGGTTTTACGGCTGAAGTCTCTTTGCAGGATCTGGTTCTGCTCGGTAGAAAGTACGGTCTGCCGGTCATGGAAGATCTTGGCAGCGGCTGCTTTGTGGATCTGGCACAATTCGGACTGGAGGGGGAGCCTACCGTGCAGGAGGCGATTCAGTCGGGCGCTGATGTGGTGACCTTCAGCGGGGACAAATTGTTGGGCGGGCCTCAAGCAGGAGTCATTTTGGGTGGAAAGGATTTCATAGCCAGGTGTAAGAAAAATCCATTAACGCGTGCCCTGCGAGTCGACAAAATGACCCTCGCCACCCTTGAGGCGACCTTGCGCCTGTATCGGGATGAGGCAAAGGCTTTGAAAGATATCCCCACGCTGCGAATGATTTCGTTTCCCCTGACGTCTCTTGAAGAGCGAGCCCACCAGTTGGCAGCGCTTCTCAAACAGTCGCACGGACCAGACGGTATGCACATCGAAGTACGGCAAAGCTATTCACAGGTCGGTGGAGGTTCGCTGCCGGGCCAGTATCTGCCCACATTTGTGGTGGCACTCGGCTCCTCCAGCATGAGCACGCAAAAAATCGAGACAACCCTGCGAAGCAACAAACCTCCAATCATCGGTCGTATCGAGTCGGATCAGTACCTGCTCGATGTACGCACCATCCAACCCGAAGAGTTTACCGTCATCCAGGAGGCTTTTGCAGCCATACCCGGCAGCACGCAGTGCCAGGGATGGCCCCGCACATCCTGACCTACAATGGGAATGACGAGGAGGATGCAGGTCAGGTTGCGACCAGCGGCCCTACGCCGCGCCGAAGTGTACACATAGCCTGCGTGGGCCGAGGCTCCGGCCACGCAGGCGGGAGCTGACTGACAGGAAACTGAGTATCCACCAAGATTTTCATGATTCGAACAATTTGAGCACGCTCTCCGGCAAGGGAGCATCAAAATCATCGGGGACTTGGATCAACCCTTTATCAAGTCCGGCAACTCGATCTGTTTGGGGCTCAGTCAGCGGAACCAACTTAGCCATAGGTTTGCCGGCCTTTGAAATGATAATCTCCTCGCCGGCGGCAACTCGCTCCAAGTATCGCGACAAATGCGTTTTAGCTTCATGTACATTGACACTGATCATATTGTGCGCCCCAATTTAATCTTGTCGCATTATACCTTATGCTTCAAATTCAGATTAAACTAAGGCATGAACTAACTCAACATACAAAGCCTGATCTGAAACTTGATATCATCCTCGCCCGGGATCTACCAAAAAAAAGGCCTGCAGAAAAGCAGGCCCCTGAGATGCAATGCTAGGAGCTTGTCCGAGAATACGCCTTCATGTAGCGCAGCCCTTCAGGGCTGCCAGTCCAGGCAGAGCTAAAGCCCCGCGCTACATATTGTCGGACAGTCTCCTAGCCATTGTCCGCCTCAGGTCACTTGAAGCTGGATGTATAGATCGCCGCGCCGTTCGGAGCGGCTCGGGGCAATGCGCCCCATTTCTTTCAGGCGTAACTTGGTGCCGCTCTGCACACCCGGCGGAATGCGCACCGACACGCGTCTGCCTCCATCCAGATGGGGCAATTCCATCTCGACCGTGGCGCCGCTCAGTGCTTCGCCCGGCGAAATAACAAGCGTATAAGTCATATCGGAAGCCTGTGAAATGCGTCCCTTACCTGTAGTCTCCGCTGAAGCCGGCTTATCCAAACCGAGAGCCTTCCTCAGCAGGTACTTGCCAACTTTTTTCCCGGCCTTTGCCAGCAGCGAGACACCCTCCTGCAAAATCCCTTTGGCTTCGGATTTCGAAGCAAACGGCTCGCTTTGGGCGCGCATTCTACCCTGTTGCTGGCCCGGCTTTGCTGCTCCAGAGCCTCCATAGCGAAACACCCGCACCCCGCCCGGCCCGCCGAAAAAAACACCCTGGAAGAAGACGGACCGATTGCCGAAGAAGGTCCGATTGATGAAATCCTCATCGAAGCGAAAACCCATGCGCTGAAACTCTCTCTGCATCTCGGAGAAAATATCCTGGGCTTGCCGATTGCGGAACAAATCTCTTAGAATCTCTTCTTGTGAATAGCCGAAACCTGGCTGGCTTTGGCCCCCGGGCCGTTGATGAAATCCCAAACGCCTGTATTGGTCGTACTGGGCGCGTTTTTGACTGTCGGCAAGTACTCCGTAGGCCTCACTGATCCTTTTGAATCTCTCTTCTGCCGTGGCATCGTTTGGGTTTCTGTCGGGGTGCGTCTCCAGAGCCAACTTACGGTAGATCTTCTTGATTTCCTCGGTCGAAGCCTGTGGAGAAACCCCAAGTATCCGGTAATAATCCTGCTGTTGCATTTACGGTTGTTCTCCTTAAACGTAGTCTTGCTAGGCGGCAAGAATCATGCTGCGTCGCAATCTGCTTAATCTGCTTACTATAGCACTCTAAACATATAAGTGGAGATTGACAAGGTCATTCTCTGCTCGTAAACCGCCCAACCCTACGGCTCGCATACGCCGCACCGTTGACAGGTACCGTCGACCGGGCACGGCGGGCTGGGCTTCTCTGCTAAAGCTCTGCGGTACTCTTCCCAAAGATAAGAACGTTTGACGCCATGATCGATAATTTCCCAGGGAAAAAGCTCGTCATGCGCTCTTTCGCGCATCACCCAAAAGTCGGGATTGAAGGGAACGGTCCGCAGAGCCTGAGACCAGGAGAGTTTATCAATGGACACCCTCTCCAGCAGCACCCCCGCCCGTCTGTCGCCTCGGGCCAACAAGGCCTGAACATAAGCCCATTTGGGCAGATCGAAATGGACGCGAACATTGGGAACTTTCTGCAGGGCTTTTTGAACCCGGCGGGCCCGTTTTTTTAGTTCTTGAGCTCCGGCAAAAGAGACCCATTGAAACGGGGTAAAAGCTTTAGGCACAAAGCTGTGAATGCTCAAAGTAATCATACCCAGACGCTTCCGGCCGCGGCTTATTTTCAATACATGATGCTTGATGCCTTTTGCCAGCTCAACGATTGCCTCAAGATCGCTCGACTGCTCAGTGGGCAGACCGATCATGCAGTAAAGCTTGAGATTCAGCACGCCCGCCTCAGTCAACCTTTCGACAGCATTATAGATTTGCTGCTGGGACAGATTCTTGTTGATCACCCGGCGAAGCCTTTCGGATCCCGCCTCCGGCGCTATGGCGACCGCTTGGTGCCGGCTTGATTTAAGAGCAGCTACCACTTCCGGCACAATCGTATCGGCTCTGAGCGATGAGAATGAAAGGGATGCACCCATGTTCATCAAAGTGCCGCAAAGGCTGCTCACTTCCGGATGGTCGGATACGGCGGCACTAACCAGACCGACTCTACCGGTTCCGGCAAAGGTACCATCCAGCTCCGCTACAAGTCTGGCGGCCGAATGATAACGGACCGGGCGATAAACGTAGCCCGCGGCACAAAATCTACAACTGCGACCGCAACCGCGGCCGATTTCGATCAGAGTAACGTCACTGAATTCGGTATTGGGCGTCAAAATAGCCGATCGACAGGGGGAACTTTTGGTCAGATCGGCCCTCCTATAGGTGACCTTTTCAGGCAGGTTTTTCCCCGGTGCCGGCTGGATAGCCTCCAGAGTGCCATCAGATCGGTACGAAACCTGGTAAAGAGAAGGCACGTAAGTGCCCGCCACTGCTCCGGCAAGCCCGGCAAGTATTTCTCCACGAGAAAACGATCCGGTTGCCAAACCATCCACAAATTCCACTAGATCCGGCACAATAGCTTCAGCTTCGCCGATCAGCATAAAATCCATAAAGTCGGCCAGCGGTTCCGGATTGAGGAAAACGGCGACCCCTCCGGCAGCAACCAGAGGATGATCGAACGTTCGATCGGATGAATGCGGAGGGATGCCGGCTAGGCCCAGCATCTCCAACGCATTGGGATAATCGTTTTCAAAGGGAATGGAAAAGGCGAGGAGATGAAAATCCTGGATTGGCCGTTGCGATTCGACTGAAATCAACCGCCCGGCATGTTGTTCGAGCTCGCTTAAGTCTTCCGGTTCCGGATAGAAGACTCGCTCACAGACAATATTTACCTCTCTATTCAGGGAAGCGTAGACCGACTGGAACCCCAAGTTGGACATCCCAATCGCATAGCGGTTGGGAAAAGCTAGGGCGATGCGAAACTTGCCCCCCCAATTTTTAAAAACGGTCCCCCGCTCCTGAGCCAGCCAGTGCTGCTGGCGTTGTTTCAACTTCCACAACATGACCTGATTCAGGCCCTAGACCATCATGGTCTCGAAAGGTTAGCTAAAACTTCATTCTGAGAGCTCATCTCTCACACTTGTAACATCCATGCGTTGGTCCAATCTCCGACTTGAGCCAACTGAGCTCTTCATCGCGCAGACCGCGCTTACCGGCGCTGTGCCGCATTCGTTTGTGGCACTGCAGCCTGTGCTGCAGGCAAATGCTTCCGCCGCACCCGGTATACTCAAGACCCTCTAACCTTTAGAGATCGGAAAGTAAAGGCCTGATCAATCCGCCTGACGCCGGATAAAAGTCGGAATACTGAGATCTTCTTCGTCCGAATTTCCCCCACCGGTCAGCCTGCGCAGGAAAGTGCGTTTCTTTGGCGTCTCCGCCAGCGGCTCTTCTCTCATGGTGCGATGGCGAACTACGGTTGGAATCTGCAAATAATCGTAATTGATTTCGGGCACAATGCCTTCGCCTTTGATACGTCTCTGAGCCTGGCGAGACAATGATTCGACCTTCTGTGCTTTCTCGATCTTGCCGATGCCGGTAGCGATGACCGTGACCCGCAGTTCGTCTTCCATATTCGGGTCGATGGTCATTCCGAGGATAATATGAGCATCTTCGTCCACTTCCTTGTGGATGACCGATGAGGCCTCCTCGAATTCATGCATGCCGAGATCCGGACCTGCACAAATGTTGATGAGTGCGGCTTTGGCACCATGGATGGAAATGTCTTCCAGGAGCGGGCTGGAAACAGCCTGCTGAGCGGCTTGCACCGCCCGGTTCTCGCCTCTTCCAGCTCCCGTTCCCATCAGTGCCAGCCCCATCTCTGCCATGACGGTCTTCACATCGGCAAAATCAACGTTGATGTAACCGGGATTGATGATCAGATCTGAAATACCCTTTACAGCGAACAGCAAAACGTCATCCGCCCTCTTAAACATCTCCAGAAATGTTGCCCGCCGATCGGCGAGGCACAACAGACGATCATTGGGAATAGTGATCAGGGTGTCGACCACCTGTTGCAGAGAGCTCATGCCGTCGTCAGCATTGCGATGCCTGACCTTGCCTTCGAACGCAAAGGGTTTGGTGACCACAGCCACCGTCAGGACCCCCAGTTCCTTGCATACCTGAGCCACAACGGGCGCTCCACCGGTGCCCGTGCCGCCTCCCAGGCCGGCAGTGATGAACACCATATCGCTGCCGTCTATGGATTCCTTAATCTTGTCGATATCTTCCTGTGTTGCCTTACTGCCAACCTCCGGGTTGCCCCCTGCACCCAGTCCTTTGGTCAAATTAACGCCAAGATGAATTTTGGTCGGCGCCAAGCTGCGCTCGAGCACCTGAAAATCCGTGTTGGCGGCGATGAATTCGACCCCGTCAAGACCTACACTGATCATGTTGTTGATCGCATTGCCACCACCACCGCCGATCCCGAAAACTTTAATTTTAGCCCTGTTGATTAACGCACTGTCCATGTTTTTCATCTCTCCCCCTCAAGTTTCCCTAGAAAGTTAAAGATCATCCCGAAACTCGATTAGTGCTCACCTTTACCAGAACTCTCTAAACCAGTCTTTGATGCCTTCAATGACTCTATTAAACAAACTTGGCGCTTCCGGGGTTACCATGGCCCCCTGCTTTCGCCCGTAGAGTATCAAGCCGGTGGCAGTCGCAAATATCGGGTTTTTGACCACATCACCGAGGCCGCGAAATCGATATGGAACCCCAATGCGCACCGGCATGTCGAAAGCTTTTTCAGCCAATTCCCGTATTCCCGGCAGCAGTGAAACTCCACCGGTTAAAACCAGCCCCGCATGAAGCGATTCTGCATAACCGGAACGAACCAGCTCCCATTCGACGATCTTCAATATTTCTTCCACTCTGGCCGCAATAATCTCGGTTAAAATGGATTGAGCAAGCTGGCGCGGTTTTTGTCCTCCGACCGACCCCACCTCAATCACGTCTTGCTGGTTTACCCAATCGATCATGGCACAACCGTATTTCTTCTTAATCTTCTCCGCTTCATCAATTGAAGTGCGCAAACCTACAGAAATATCCGAAGTGATATGATTGCCACCCAATCCGACCACGCAGGAATAGCGAATGGCGTGATCCTGAAAGATCGCAACATCGGTGGTCCCGCCGCCCATATCTACCAAAGCAACCCCTAAGTGCTTCTCGTCAGTATCCAATACCGACTCACTCGAAGCCAATGACTCCAGAACGACGTTTTGCACCGCAAGGCCGGCTTTTTCGCAGCACTTGATGATGTTTTGGACCGTACTGGTGGCCCCTGTTATGATGTGGACCTTGGCTTCCAATCGAACCCCCGACATCCCCAGAGGGTCCTGAATGCCTTCCTGATCGTCTACGATGTATTGCTGCGGAAGCACATGAAGAATCTGCCGGTCGTATGGCATGGCAATGGTCTTGCCTGCATCCAGCACACGATCGATGTCGGCCGGAGTCACTTCGCGGCTTTTGATAGCGATCACGCCGTGACTGTTGAGGCTCTGTACGTGGGTGCCCGCCACACCCGCAAAAACCGACGAAATCTCGCAACCTGCCATCAATTCAGCTTCTTCAACGGCTTTCCTGATGGAGTTGACCGTTTGTTCGATGTTGACCACCACACCGCCGCGCATGCCAACCGAAGGGTAGGTTCCCACCCCAACGATATCGATGCCCTCCGGCGTCGTCTCTCCGACAACAGCACATATCTTGGTGGTGCCAAGATCGAGCCCTACGATCAGTTCCTCTTTCCTCGCCATGGGTTTGTCCTTCCCGTAACCGTTGAACGCAGCGAATGCATCCTCACTCAAATGCCTTTGGGCGCAGGGAAATGCCCCTCAATGTAGGCCCGGTTTGAATAGTCTACATCGATGCGCGTCACACTGTTCAGGCATTGATGGTCCATGAGCACACCGAAAATGCGGTTGAGACGAGCCAGCTTGCCGTCAAACTCATCCCGCCCCAGGTGAATAGGTATGCCTCCATGTGTGGTGTAAAGGGTAAAGCCTTCCGCGCCGCCCCAATGACACTCTGAAATGCGGTGGGAGGGGAGCCAATCCTGTACCTTCTGTAATGCTGCCAGCAGGCCCTGCAAGGCCTCGAGCGGTTTTGTCTGCAGATAACTCGCGCCTCTTAGCTCCGAATCGGAAAATCCTGTTACCAGCAAAAGGTCCTGATATTTTGCAGGGTGCACTTTCAAAAAAAGCTTCCCCTGCGTATCGATCAGGAAAAAATCCGCCGCATGAATGACTGCCAACGGCTCGCGCTCACTAACATCCACCACTATCCGACCAAAGAGATCAAAACGAACGACAGCCGAGCGCAACCAGGCAATGGCTTCCAGCCGCCTGGCAAGCTGCGGCGCCCGCACGGTGAGGGGGTTGGCTCCTCGCGGGACCGCCAGCACATTCAACACCTCTTTGCGATCGATATGATTGATGCCGGTGATCTCTATTTCTTCCACTTGCGGCCAGGATGACTCAAGCAACGCGTAGTAACAATGGGCAAAAGCCGCACTCAGCAAGGGAATGATCACAATTAGAAAAGTAAGAGCCAAAACCGCTCCCGCGAAACTCCTCCACTTTTTCTTTTTCGTCAGGTCGGTCTTGTAACGGTTCTTTTTCTTCGCCATGGCTTCCCTATCAACCGTTCGGATTTTACCAACTTCACCCGATGCCGAGTGTCGAGTGCTGAGTCCTACTCATCCTCAACCGGTGATTCCCGGACGAGAATTTGGTTGGGACTTTCGTATGATAACTTCCCCCTCGATCATCATTGCTGTTCCCATGACTCAGCACTCAACACTCAACACCCGGCCAGTTTTTCCAACAGCCATTCCCCCACTTGCCAAATGTTTCCCGCCCCCAGGGTAATGACCACATCACCTGGCGTTACCATATCCTGCAGGCTCTTCAACATGTCGTCCAACGTGGCGCAGAAATGAAGATCATGATGCCCGTGCAGGGCAATCTGGTCAGCCAATCCACGACCGGTCACGCCGGCAATAGGTCTTTCGCTGGCGGCATAAATCTCTGACACCAACAGAACATCCGACTGGTAAAAGCAACGGGAGAACTGATCCATCAGGGCTTCGGTTCGGCTGTAGCGATGCGGCTGAAAAGCTACTACTTTGCGTCGATCGGGATAACATCCGGCCAGAGTCTCAAGCACGTTACGAATTTCAGTGGGGTGGTGACCATAGTCATCTAAAACCAGAATTCCCCGGGCCTCGCCCTTGATCTGGAAGCGTCTCTGAACACCTGTCATGTCCGCCAACCCAGCCTGAATACTCGCCCAGTCCACTTCCAACTCTTGGGCTACCGCTACCGCCGCCAGGGAATTTAAAACGTTGTGGCGCCCGGGAATAGGTATCTCCACGTCGCCAAGCTCTTCACCCTTGAAAAAAGCCCTGTATGAAGTCGAGAGTCCGCGCATCTCGATATTTCGAGCTTGAAAGTCTGCCTGAGAAGAGAAGCCATATGTGACGAATCTTTTGCCGATCTGCGGCAGCATGCTTTGAATATGCTCATCTTCCAGGCAGAGCACCGCCTGGCCGTAGAATGGGATCTTGTTGATGAATTGCTGAAAGGTCTGTTGTATGTGGTTAAGGTCGCGGTAGAAGTCGAGATGCTCAAGATCGATATTGGTGACGACGGCGATAGTCGGAGGTAGCAGCAAAAAGGTCCCGTCGCTTTCATCGGCTTCGGCTACCATAAAGTCGCCTCGCCCCAGTTTTGCATTAGTTCCCCAGGCGTTTAATTTACCGCCGATCACTACCGTCGGATCAAGTCCGCCACGCGCCAGCACAGTAGCAACCATCGATGTAGTCGTGGTTTTGCCATGCGCGCCCGCAACCAGAACCGAGTATTTGAGGCGCATAAGCTCTGCGAGCATTTCAGCACGGCGGATCACGGGTACTTTACCTAGCACTCTGGCTGCCTGAGCTTCAGGATTGTCCTCAGCAATGGCCGAAGAGAGCACCACCACATCCGCACCCCGAATGTGGTCGGCATGATGCCCGATCTTAACGACAGCCCCCAGTTCAGCCAGCCTGCGGGTTATATCAGCCTCTTTTAGATCCGACCCACTCACCTGATAGCCCAAGTTGAGCAGAAGCTCGGCAATGCCGCTCATGCCGATGCCGCCTATGCCAACAAAGTGAATGTGTTGATAATGCTTGTACATATCAGGTAACCTGTTGCTCGCTGCTTCGGGCAATGTTCATGAGAATTCCGACTGCCACGCAATTTGCGGTAAAGGCGCTGCCGCCATAAGAGATGAAAGGAAGCGGCATTCCCTTGGTCGGAACCAGACCCAATACCACACCCATATTGAGCAAAGCCTGCAACGCGAGCATCATTGTGAGTCCAAGGGCCAGCAACGCGCCGTATGTGTCGGCAGCCTTGCGTGAAATCTGCAAGCCGGTCCAAAATAGAAAAAAGAATAACAAACACACAACGACAACCCCCAAGAAGCCCAATTCCTCACCAATCACCGCCATGATGAAGTCGGTGAAAGACTCCGGGAGATAAAACAGCTTCTGATGCCCTGCACCCAGTCCTTTGCCCCACACACCACCGGATCCCACCGCAATCCACGCCTGGATGAGCTGGTAGCCGGAATCGAGCGGATCCGTCCATGGATTCATAAAGGCCGTAATCCGCTCCCAGCGATAAGGAACCTGATATACGACATAGTAGAAGCCGGCAGAAGCCACGGGGGCGAGGATCAGCAGATGACGTATTGGCACACCGGCAACCGTCATCATTAAGAAGGTCAGCAGGAAAATCATAAAAGTCGTTCCGAAGTCCGGTTCCAACAGCAGCAAAAGGCTGATTAAGCCACACCAAAACATATGCGGCAAAAAGCCAACGCTGATTTTCTTGAGCCTTTCCTGTCTCGTTGAGAGGGAAACACTCAAGTAGACGATCCACGCCACTTTCAAAAACTCGGCCGGTTGTATATTGAAGTATCCTACACTCAACCAGCGCCGCGCGTTGTTCAGCTTAACGCCGACACCAGGAACGAGCACCAGCAGTAAGGAGCCAAGCCCCAATAAGAGCATCAAGCGGGCATACACGCTATAACTGCTGTAAGGTATTCGGCTGAATGAGAGCATGGCGACTATTCCCAATATGATCCACACGAACTGTCGCTTGACATAGTGGGCGGTATCACCGGTTTTTTGAAAAGACATCACAAAGCTGGCACTGTAAATCATCACCAGCCCCAATATGATGAGCAGCAATACCTCGATCCACAGCTGCAGGTCCAGTGACAGAAGATTTGTCGCACCATCCGGGCCGACTCGCTCAGGCGGAGCGCTCAGTACAGGTGAAAATCTAGCAGTCGGATTTGACATCTATCGGCCTTCTTTCGGCAGCTCGCGCACCAGCCTCTTGAAATCATCTCCCCGCTGGGCGTAGCTTTCGTACTGATCGAAGGAAGAGCACGCCGGAGACAGCAGTACAGTGTCCCCTGGTTGCGCCAGTCGTACCGCTTCCCTGAAAGCTTCCGGCAGATCGTTAAAACGTTTTGTCGGGATCCACTCCGCCAGTTCGGCACAGATCCTGGTCGCTGCTTCGCCAAACACAAGAGCTTCCTTACCCTTCACTTTGAAAGAATCAGCCAGTGGCAGGTAAGAGCCCAGCTTATCCCGTCCTCCAAGCAGTAGCCAAACGGAACGATCGAAATTCTCCAGGGCCTTTAGAACAGCTCCCACATTGGTCGCCTTAGAGTCGTCGTAAAAGTCTATCCCTCGCCAGCTTGATACCCATTCCATGCGGTGAGACAAACCCTTGTAGTGATTAATAACTTTTTGCATCACTGACCGAGGGACCCCTAGAACGGCTCCGACCAAAGCAGAAGCCAGAATATTTTCCTGATTATGAACCCCTTTCAAAGCCGACCGCTGCAGATCCAACGAAAAAGGCTGCAATCCGGGAATGTCGATGAAAGCTTCACCTTGTCTGATCGAGGCGTGAGCTGTTGCCTCCTTGCGGCTGAAGATGAGAGTCCGGCAAGGGATCTCAGACAGTCTCCGGCGGCAGATCCGATCGTCTCCATTTACGATGGCCACCTGCTCACCGCTCTGGCGGTTGAAAAGGGAGAACTTAGAATCGGCATAGGCTGAAAAGTCTCTGTAGCGATCGAGATGATCCTCGGTCACATTCAGGAGCACTGCGATCTCCGGGCGAAAGTGCGATGCCGTATCGAGCTGAAAGCTGCTGACTTCCAATATCAGCAATTCAGCCTGCTCCCCGGAAAGAATCCAACGGCTCAGCGGCGTGCCGATATTGCCTCCGACAAAAACCTTTTTACCCGCCTCTTCGAGGAACGCGCCGACTAACGACGTGGTTGTGGTTTTACCGTTCGTCCCCGTAACCGCCACAACCGGCTCGTTAACCTGGCACCAGGCCCAATCAAGCTCTCCGATTATCTCTACTCCCTGATCTGCGGCTTGCCGCAGGGGTACTAGATCCAGCGGCACTCCCGGGCTAACAATAATCCGGTCGGCAGTTAGAAAATCTTCCTGCTGATGGGAGCCAAGTCGAAAAGAGCACCCTTGTTGTTCCAGCAGATCCAGCTCGGAACCGAATTGTGCCCTCAATCTGAGATCTGTTCCTACCACCTGGTATCCCTGCCGGAGCAACAATTCGCATACGGAGCGACCGGAGACTCCGAGGCCGACTACCAATACCTTTTTGGCAGCTCCCATGTCACTAGCTCTCAGCATTGACCAGTCCTTGTACAACGCGCTCCATGCTCATACCACGGGACCCCTTAACCAGAACCCAGCTATCACTTATGTCCTGTGATCTCAGCAAGGTCACAATTTCTTCGTGATTCCTTGCATGATGGCAGGTCCCCTGAGGCATCCCAGCCTCCCGAGCCCCGTTGCCGATTTCTTCCGCGAGATCGCCTAGTGTGATCAGTTGTGCCACCCCCATCGTTCCAATCTGCAGCCCGACATGCCTATGTAATTTCGCGCCTTCCCGCCCCATTTCCCGCATTTCTCCCAAGACTGCGATCACGGGTCGGCCGGCGGCGCCTTCAATTACCGCGCGAACAGCGGCAAGCATCGACATGGGATTGGCATTGTAAGTGTCGTCAATCAGAACGGTTCCGCCTTTTAATCGATGCACCTCCATACGCTGATGCACCGGGCGATGCCTTGACAACCCTGCGATGATGCTCTCTGCTGATACCCCCATGCCGTAACCAACCGATGCCGCGGCCAAAGCGTTTTGTACTTGATGTGATCCAAGCACCGAAAGGCGGACGGGAAAAGCTTCCCGGCCGAGAACGAGATTGAAATTGCTCACTCCTTGATCGATAGCCACCGATCCCGTCAGATGCACATCGGCACTGGCATCATTGAGCGAGTAAGTGAGCACACGGGCTCTAATGGTTTTCGAAAAACTGCGCAAACGTTCATCATCAAAATTAACGATCGCCAGATCGTCCTCGGAGAGGCTCGACAGCAACCTGCCTTTTTCTTCCAGAATGCGCTCAGGCGACTCCAATCCTTCCAGGTGGGCCGGATGAATGTTTGTTATCAGACCCGCCGTAGGCTGGGTAATCTCCAGCAGACGCTGCATTTCCCCGAAAGCGTTGATTCCCATCTCGATGACTGCGACCTGGTGATCAGGCTGCAACGAAAGCAAAGTGAGGGGGACCCCTATCAAATTGTTGAGGTTTCCGGCATTTTTATGGACTCTTCGGTCGATGCCCAGAATAGCGGCAATCATTTCCTTGGTGCTGGTTTTGCCATTGCTTCCGGTGAGACCGACTACGGGAATAGGATGGTTTTTGCGATGGTAGCGGGCCAATTCTCCCAGCGCAAAAAGCGTGTCGGAAACCATGATCGCTGCAACTTCCGGGGATAAGCCGACGTGCGTGTTCTGCATCGACAGCAGCACAGCAGAGGCCTTTTTAGCCAGAGCGTCCGGGATAAAGTCGTGGCCGTCGTGATTTTCACCCGGCAGAGCTACAAAACAGTCGCCCGGTTTCAGGGAGCGCGTGTCCGTTGAAATGCCCCTCAGCACAAGCTCGGCATTCCCCTGCAGCAACTCACCCTGAGTGGCTTCAATCAGCTTCGCGACTGTCCAATTCATGATCCGACTTCCTCATTGAGTCAGATGGTTGTTGCGTTAATTCTTTAAAATAGTCATGGACGACCACCCGATCGTCGAAGGAGCCAACGCGATCACCAATGATCTGATAGGTTTCGTGCCCCTTGCCCCCGATGAAAATCATATCTCCAGGAGCACCCATGGACAAAGCGAGCTCGATGGCTCGTTTTCTGTCCACTTCTACCAAGTAACCTTTATCGATCTGCGCAGGTTGGCGAGATTCAATCAATTTCATACCGATGGATTGAACGCCGGGCTCAATATCCTGGATGATTCGCTCGGGAACCTCGCTTCGCGGGTTGTCGCTGGTCAGGATCACCACATCGCCCAACCTGGCTGCGACCTCACCCATGATCGGCCGCTTGCCTCGATCGCGATCCCCACCGCAACCGAACACAACCAGAAGGCGGCCCTTTGTCATTTCTCTAAGACAATGCAAACTTTTTTCCATTGCATCCGGAGTGTGTGCGTAGTCCACCACCACTTCGAAGCCCAAATGCTGCGGGATAGGAACGCGCTGCAACCGTCCGTCGACAAAAGCCACCGTTTCCAGTCCCGCAGCAACAACCTCCGGCGAAATGCCCAAAGCTAGAGCGGTAGTCGCAGCTGCCAGCGCGTTATAGAGATTTAGTCGCCCCAGCAGCGAAGAGCGAACCTTTATGTTGCCTCTCGGAGTGATCAACTCGGCCTTTGTTCCAGAAGTGCTATATTCCGCCCATTTGGCCCATACCTTGGCATCGCAATGATCAATCGAATAAGTCCAGACATCTTGTTTGGCGATTTCGATCAAACGTTCTCCGAACAGGTCGTCTCGATTGATCACCGCCACTGATGTGCCCGCTTCTCTGTTCAAGCCGCTGCTGAAAAGGAGCGCCTTGGCATTGAAGTAATCTTCCATGGTATGATGAAAATCCAGATGATCCTGGGAAAGATTCGTGAAAATCGCCGCTCGAAAGCCACACCCTTCGACTCTCCCGAGGCTGAGAGCATGTGAGGAAACCTCCATGACGACATGAGTCACCCCATCCTTGCGCATTTTATGGAAAAGCTTGTTCAGCTCCAGAGAATCCGGAGTAGTCATGGGCGCTTTCTCATGCTGATCCGCCCAGCGATAGGCCAGAGTTCCCACGATGCCGACTGACCAGCCGTTTTGTCTCAGTATGCTTTCAACGAGCAAGGAGGTAGTGGTCTTGCCGTTTGTACCGGTCACCCCGATCAACTGGAGATGCTCGGCAGGGTGTTCAAAGAAATTTGCAGCCAGTTTTGCCAATGCCTTGCGGCTATCGGCCACACGCACGAAATTTTGCACCGAGCCATTCATCACTTCATTTTCCGTCAAAATTACCCTGGCTCCCCGCCGAACCGCATCAGGGATAAACAGATGCCCGTCCTGGCGGGCGCCGCGTACTGCAATGAACAGATCTCCCTCCCGCACCTTCCTGCTATCCTGAGCAAGGCCGGTTATGGCCAGATCGAGATCACCGTGCGTCTCGATCGGCTCGATATCCTGAAGCAATCTCCTCAAAGTCTTGCTCATACTGTTATCGGTCAACTCCTGCAGCGCTGAATTTACGGCAGATTCAATTGTTCTCGTTCAGGACCAGCTCAACAACAGTGTCTGGCCGGAGAGGTGTTCCCCCCGAAGGCTGCTGCATGATCACTTTGCCACTCCCGGTAAACTCTGTTCGAACTCCAAAGGGAGCCAACTTTAGTAATGCCAGCTTGAGACTCAGCCCCGTGACGTCGGGTACCACCCCTGACTGATCCACGCGGTCAACAGAATGGGGAATCCTGCTCGGGCCGGATTCCCCATCATTCGTACGACTTACCAATCGAAGTCCGGGTGAGCTCTCAGGATGCTCGCTGGAAGGAAAAACGCCCAGGTAAGGGAGGGCTTTGGCAGCAATGCTTCTGAAAATCGGTCCCGCTACTACTCCACCATATATGGCCCCGTGAGGTTCGTGGATGACTACCGTCATCACCAAACGGGGGTCGCTTGCCGGGATATAGCCCGTAAAAATCGAGGTAAATTTGTTCGTCGCATACCGGCCGGTTTCGGGATCAAGCACCTGCGCCGTACCGGTCTTGCCGGCAGCCGAATATCCGGGCGGTGCAGCCTGGATTCCAGTCCCGCCCTCTTCGGTCACGGATTGCATCATATCACGGATTTTTTCTGCCGTTTTTTTCTGAATGATTCGTCGCGTGGCGGTGCCCGTGAATTGCCGCACCGGCTCACCTTCGGAATCGACAACCTGCTTGGCAATCAATGGTTGGCCGTATACTCCGCCGTTGGCAATTGCCGCGACCGCCATCGTCAACTGTAGGGCGGTCACTCCGATAGCCTGGCCGAAACCGGTAGCCGCCAAGTCCATCGGGCGCCATTTTTCCCACGGACGCACAAGACCTTTCGCTTCGCCCGGCAGGCTGATGCCGGTGGCCACTCCAAAACCAAAGCTATGGATATAATTAGCATATTTCTCGCTGCCCAGCCCAAGAGCAATTTTGCTGGCGGCTATATTGCTTGAGAACTTGATCACTTCAGGGATTGTCAGCCACCCGTAGGGATGGACATCGTTGATCGTATGGCTCGCGACCCGGAACTTGCCGTTTTCACAAAAGATCCTCTCACTGGTCTTAATCGCACCTTCTTCCAGAGCTGCAGTCACCAAGAAAACTTTAAACGTCGACCCCGGCTCAAACGAATCGGTGATCGTGCGATTACGCCATAAATGGGCGTTCTTCTTACCGCTATGGTTGGGATCGAACAGCGGCCAGTTGGCCATTGCCAATATTTCAAAAGTGCGGGGATCAACGATAACCACCTCTCCAGCTTTAGCATTATATTTTGTCACTCCCTTCTCCAGCTCGGTCTCGCTGACGTACTGGAGGTAAGCGTCTAAAGTGAGACGCAAGCCTGAATCTTCACCTGGCTCCGGAGGCGGGGAATTTCGGAGCCAAAGCCCCCGTCGCAGCCCGTCCCGCAAACAATCCTTGACAATATCCTTACCGGCAAGAAGGGAATCATACGCTTTTTCAACTCCTTCCAGACCCTTTCCGTCCAGGCCGACAAAGCCGAGAACCTGCCCGGCTACCTGACGGAACGGATAAAATCTGCGATACTCATTGGTCGTGTACAGACCCGATTCCTTCAGGCTTTCTACGGCCATCGCCTGTTGATCCGTGAGTTGACGTTTTATCCAAATGAACCGCCGTTCGCTCGCGAGCCTTTCCTCTAACCCGTCTACCGGCTCTCCAATTATGGGCGCAAGTCGGGATGCGGCCCGCTTTGGATCTTTCACATACTTCCCGTCAGCGAAAAGAGAGGCCTGAGGGACGGAAAAAGCCATCAAGCGTCCTCGGTTGTCATAAATTGAGCCGCGATAGCTGGGCACATTGAGCTTGGCCTCGGCCTGAGCACGAGACCTCTCCAGCCAAACCGGGTGTTCGACCACTTGCAGGTAGAAGGCCTTGCCGATAATAAGGATAAAAGCCGCAACGACCACAATTCGCAAAAATGCGCAACATATCCAATAGCGTGTATTCTGAAAGCTTCCGGCGTTGGGCTTGTCCATCGCAGCCCCTTTTGTTCCATCCTTCAAAGATTTAGCGAATCAGCACCTTTTGATCCCGCCTTGGCGCCGCCAGACCGAATTTTTCCCTGCCTAGTTTCTCCAGATAGCTTGGGTCGCTAAGTTGAGACCACTCGAGTCTGAGTTTTCTCTGCACGGCAAGCAACTGCTCGTGCTCCGATTGCAGACCGGCCAATCGATATCCATCTTGAATGTATTGTATGTGAAGCCACACATTCAGGGTTGCGAAAAGAATGAATAAGACCCCCAACATGCCCGAGTACACCAGCCAGCTTCGCATCGACCTGGGGCGTCTTGAGCCTTGCAGGTGATCGGCATCGGGTGTCGGGCTCTGTTTTGTTGTCTGTTCTTGCATGAATAAAGCTCGTCTGGCTAAATCAATTGGGCATCAACTGGAGCTTTTCTATCGCACGCAGTCGAGCGCTTCTGGCTCTCGGGTTCGCCTCCACTTCGGTCTCTGCCGGACGAACCGGTTTCTTGGTCAACAACCGCACCAACGGTTGTCCTTCACACTCGCAAATCCAGAAATCCCGGGGACACCTGCACGATTTCGCCCACTGTCTGAATTTGTTTTTCACCAATCGGTCCTCCAAGGAATGAAATGCCACTATGCAAAGCCTACCCCCCGGCTTTAGAACATCCAACACTCGCGATAGGAAGCTTTCAAGTGTCTCCAGGTCCCGATTGACCTTCATTCGCAGAGCTTGAAAAGTGCGGGTTGCGGGATGGATTCTTCTGCTGTCTTTAGTTTTAGGAACCACCCCGGCAACCAATCCCGCCAGGTCAACCGTCCGTATGATTGGTCGCAGTCTGCGGCGTGAGACTATGGCCCTGGCAATTCGGCGTGCCCATTTCTCCTCGCCGAAGCGAAATATTAGATCGGCCAGCTCACTTTCCGATAGAGTATTGACCAGATCCGATGCTGTTTGGTCGAGACTACGGTCCATGCGCATGTCCAATGGTCCATCATGCAGGAAGCTAAAACCGCGCTCTGGATCTTCCAGTTGGAAACTCGACACTCCCAGGTCAATCACTACTCCATCGACCGTTTCCAAACCAAGACCCAATCGCTCTAACACAAACGGAAGATCGGCAAAACTGGACTTCTCTAGAAGAGCTCTCTGTTGATATGAGTGTAGTCGATCTCGCACGCGCGCGATGGCATCGGCATCCCAGTCTAAAGCCAGCAAAACGCCGTCCGGTTCAATCCTTTGGAGAATAGCTTCGGCGTATCCCCCGCCCCCTGCAGTGCCATCCACATAAAACCCACCCGGATGGCATGCGAGAAGCTCCAAAGCTTCTTCCCGCATGACCGGCACATGCCCGTGGGGCCCGCGACTCGCCATGGAAAATCATAACCCGAATTCGGCTAGCTTGGTCGCTATTTGCTGGTATTGCGTGGCGCTCAAATTCATTTCTTGTTCCCAGGCTTCCTTGCTCCAAATTTCAAAATTGGTGAGCATTCCAGCGAGCATGACTTCTTGGTCCAACTTGGCGCGTTGTCTCAATACCGGGGGAATCAAGATCCTGCCTTGCTTATCAAACTCACATTCCACCGCACTGGAGATAAACTGGCGCATGAAAGCCCTATGGTCCAGATCGACCTGCGAGAAAGTCACAGCTTTGCTCTCCACAGTGTCCCAAGCCTCCGGAGGGTAGGCTATCAGGCATTCCCCCCACGCGGTGATAATCAGAGCATCCGTATAATTGTGTTGAAGAATGTCGCGGAATTTAGTGGGAATTCTAAGGCGCCCTTTCGAGTCGAGGCGGTTAATTGACTGTCCTCTGAAGTACGGCCTGCCCAAGACACCCACTTTTCCCCCCTTTGAACCACTTCCTGCCACTTTTTGGCACTTTAGACAGCATTACGGGCGTTGTCAAATCAAAAAATGAGGCTTGAAGGGAAATTCGCGATTTTTTTTGGGCGGAACGTAAGTCAAGCACGGCAAACATTTTTGATTGCAGAAAACTCGAAGCCCATGTTAAACACTAGACTATCGGTTTCGGAATGCCTCAGGGGGTATTTCTCCAAACCGTAAAGAGCCTCTGCTTTAACCCTTTAGGCCTTCCTTCAAACGAGCAGAGGCTTTTTTTTGTTGGAAGATTTCAAAAGAGGCGTGATGTATGCACCCGGATGACGAAAAAATTTTGAGGCTGGCTAAAGAGGTGGTCATCAAATTCATCGAGCTGGGAAGGATTTCTCCCACCAATTTCGAGGAGCATTTCAGAGGTATCTTTTGGGCTCTCAAGAATACGGTCGTTGATGCTCGAATCGCCGAACTAGACAGCGCTGCCTCCTCCATTGAGCAATCGGAAGAATGACGGGAAGTGCCTGGTACAGGCGCGGCGGGAAGGGGCAGAACCTCCCCTTCCCTTGCCTCATTCCTTCGATTGTGTTGCCTGATGCGGGTAAGAGACTATCAAGAAGCGGCTTTCTCCAGATAGTCGAAAATATCCTTGACGGTCCGGATATTCTCCGCATCCTCATCGGGGATTTCCAGATCGAAAGCTTCCTCCAGTGCCATTACCAATTCCACCACATCGAGCGAATCGGCGCCCAAATCGTCAACAACATTTGCTTCCGCGGTAATGAGATCTTTTTCCACCCCCAGCTGGTTGGCGATAATGTCAACGACTTTGCTCCGCACCTGACTTTTGTCCATTTTTTATTCCTCCCGAATCTTGATTAGCGATCACTTTTGACAAATCCATAAAAAAGCACTTCCATGACAGTTGGAAGCTCATCTACCAGAGGGTAACTGCATTCGTTCACCAGCCATTTTTGAATAACACCATGTATGAATCCCATGACTCCATAGAACACCGTCTGGAAATCGACATCCTTAAGCACCCCCTGTTGGCTGGCCTCCCTTATCTTCCGCTTCAACACCGGAATCCGCCGCATGACTTTTTTGACATACAACTCCTGCACCTGATCGGCCAAATCCAATCGCTCTTGAAGGATCAAGCGGTAGAGCCGTTTGTTATGGTCAAAAAATTCAAAATAGATGCGTACGTACTTGGTGATCATGGTGAGGACATCATCCTGACCGTCCAAGACAGCCTGCGCGTTTCGTTCAAGCTCTTCCGTGCGCGATTTTATCAGTTCGTTGAAAAGAGCACCTTTACTGGCAAAATACCGATAAAGGGTACCTTTTCCCACTCCGGCGCGTTCGGCTATCTCATCCACCGTGGCCAGATGAAATCCCTTTTGATAAAAGAGATCCAACGCGGCATTCAGAATTTTTTCTCTTGTGGCCGGCTTGACCTGAGGGCGGAGGCCTTCCTCTGTTTCGCCGTTCAGCAGAAGCTTCTCCAGCAAAGCCCGATAGAATTCTTCCGGGCGGATCCCTTTTTTTTGCGCCACCTGCTGGAAGCCGGCAAGCAGTCGCACAGCTGGAAATTGTGCTGAAACGCTACCTTGTTTACATGAGTCGCGAACCACCAGCAGGCAGTCAGCCAGCTCCTCCAGCACATCTTCGCGGGGATGCCCGGTGAGATCCCGTTCCACCTGGCTGGCAATGGCCTCAGGCTCACAATCCTCCCGGATCAGCTTTTTCAGCCGGTTGCGTGCAACATGAGAGTCTATTTCTCGGATCACTCGACCATCCTTTCCCAACGGCCCTGACGGACTGGTCAGTCATAAAGCATAAGGGATCGATAAAGTCAAGCGAAGATCTTGGCAGACAAGGAATAGCACAAGCATCTGTACGACATTACAAGCTGATATCATAGACCGGCGAGCACTTCCCTCGATCTCCCGCAAACGCCTGGCGTACTACCTTTTCAGTGCCCCGGGTGAGATCGTATCGGGGAAGATCGTCAAGAAGCAAAAAACAGCAATCTTTGACATCGCTTGCTGGTGAAGGCTCTTCGCCGGTTTCGGACTCACAGATAAAATCGAGCAGGATATAATGATATTCAATTGCGCCTTCCTTATCGAAAATCACTCGATCCAGGGCAACCACCAGGTCCTTGACCTCGACATCGAGACCCACCTCTTCCCGAACCTCCCTTCGAACAGCATCGTGCAGACTCTCTCCCAGCTCGACCAGACCACCGGGCAGAGACCATTTGCCCAACGCTGGCTCTCTACCCCTTTGCACCAGCAGCACGCGCTGCTCTCGAAAAATAACGGCTCCCACACCGACCAGGGGCCGTTGAGGGTATCTTCTATTCATTTCAGCACCTCTCCCGCAAAAAAAGCAAAAGACTAATACTGCACTTTACAATTTGTTGCCAGATTCATTTGCAGCAGACAGCCAAAATTCATTGTCACCCGAAGCCCAGCCGAAGAACCACCATCACATGGCTCGGAAACCATTTGTCTCTAATACCCCTGGAGAGAAAATCACTTGACGAACATGGTGTGCATGCTATCTTCTGTCAAGAGTGAGGGAGTTAAGTGGGGATGGAGTAATCGTCTGGAATCCCGCTTCAAGAACTGAAAGGTTTATTGAGAACGAAATTTGCATACCGGTTGAATTGCCTAAACCCTGCAAGGTGTACACTTTCGCTGGAATTATTCGGCCCCGGGTCGCACGCGCACACCCGTCAGGCCGGTTTGCTCTATAACCCGCTTTGTGTCCATGCCATCCGGTTGCAGAAATCCGGACCTGGAAAGCCAGCGGGTACAATCTTTTGGCAAGCCCTCAGGGATGGCTTCCAGCCGTAGGTTGTTGTCATTGCAGAGAGGGCCTGGGGGAAAATTCCCCCGGGAGTTGCTGATGGCCGGCGTAACTGAAACTGATCAGGATTGAACCATGAAACCAACCCTGCGGAAGCTGTTGGTCTTTCCTTTTGCAGCATTTGTGTTGGCTGCTCTACCTTGTGCAATCGTAGCCCAGGATACCGGCACCGAAGAGCCCAATGTTCAGACGAGCGCCCCTGAAGGATCCCTGGAAAAATTAACCATCACACAGGCTTTTATGTGCGAAAAAGTGGACAATAATTCACCCATCAATCAGGCGGCCGTTTTTTCCGTTTCTGCGGGCCAGGTTTGCTGCTTCACCTCTTTCGACCCGGTGCCGCAGCCTACGCTTATCTACCATAAGTGGTATCACAGTGACGAGCTCAGCACCCAAATTCGGTTAAGACTTTATCCACCTTTGTGGTCCACATACAGCCAGATTCAACTGAGAGAAACAGACAAAGGGCCCTGGCGTGTGGAAGTAATTGATCAAAATGGCAACGTATTTGACGTAATCCGCTTTAGTATAACCGATTGAGCAATAGTCGATAGAACATGAGAGAAATCTTCGCATTCCTTGCGTCCATCCGCTGGCAGGATCTGGTAGATATCCTATTCAACAGCTACATTCTGTTTCGTATTTATGTTCTTTTTCAGGGCACTAATGCATTCCGTGTTCTGGTAGGCGTCACATCTTTATGGATACTCCAGGAAGTGGCCGCTTCCATGGGACTGATCCTTACCAGCTGGGTTCTTCGCGGTATTACGGCGGCCGCGGCTATTATAATCATTGTGGTTTTCCGCAATGAAATTCGCTCTGCGCTGCAAGCAAGAAACCTGAAGACATTTCTGTGGGGATCTCCCAACCGGGAACAGGCAACTCCCGTGGAAATCATCGCAGAAAGCGCCTACCAGATGGGGAGAAAGCGAGTCGGGGCACTAATAGTTATTCCGGGCAGTGAGGACTTTTCGGAAATCGTGCACGGCGGCATTCCCTGGAACGGAAGCCTGTCCCAGGAAATGTTGTTGAGCATTTTTTGGCCTAAAAATCCGGTTCACGACGGCGCCATCATCATCCAAAACGACAGCGTCACCGAGGTGGGAGTCCTTCTGCCTCTCTCACAACGAATGGACCTTCCCACTTTCTATGGAACCCGTCACCGTGCCGCCGCGGGACTGGCTGAACGCACGGATGCACTGGTTATAGTGGTTTCTGAAGAACGAGGTCGAGTAACTGTGGCGAAAGGACAAACCATCAGGCCGGTTGCTCAACCCGAGGAGCTTGTGCAAATCCTGAACGAGCACTTGAATGTTTTCGATCAGTCGGCTCAACAGAAGAAACGAGAAAGACTCAGGCTGGCTCTTGCCGCGGTGGTGTCTCTGGTCATCGTAACGGGCATCTGGTTCGGTTTTACCCGGAGCCGCGACACTTACATAGCTCTCAATGTTCCAATCGAATATGTGAATCGCCCCCCCCAATTAGAAATTTTGAATACCTCTGTTGATGAAGTCAGACTCCAGCTTTATGGCTCCAGTGCCCTCATCAGATCCCTGCAGCCGGGCCAGGTCCAGGTACGCATCAACCTTGGCAAAGCCACCGAAGGACGCAACTCCCTCCGACTCACTCAGGAAAATATCGTCTTGCCGCCGGGAGTGTTTCTCAACAAAGTCGAACCGGCTGTGGTGGAAGTTATGTTGGACGTTCCCGTGACCAAGCAATTACCGGTACAGGTGGATTGGGTCGGACGCCTGCCGGAGAATCTCCTGTTGAAAGAAGTAAAGGTGGTCCCAGCCGTGGTGCAGGTTATTGGCGGAAGCAAAATACTGGAAAAAGTGCACACCATGTACACTTCCCCTGTTAGACTCGACAACCTGACAAAATCGGGTTCCCTCACCGTCACCATAGTTCTGACACCAGCCTCCCTCAAACTCTCTCCCGGCTCCCCGGAACGAGTAACGATCAGTTACGTGGTAGAGGAAAGGCGTCCCATAAATAAGAGAGCCAAACTAAATTTGAGGCAAGATCATGGGTGCTTTGATAGAGGAAGCCGGTCGAAACCGGCGCAAGAGGTTGCTTTGGCTGGGCTATCTAGGCTGGATCATCGTCATATCACTAGCTTTTATTCTGAGGACGCTCGGCTATAGCCAAATATCACTGTTCCAACTCACCGTTCTTATTATTGCCGCAACTCTGGCTCATGCAGTCTGTTATTTCATGGTCTCCACCGGTCTTGACAGTCGGCTCGACTTCGATCCCCATTTTGTATTTATTCCCAACTGGCTATTCTTTGCTCCGATGGTGGCATACGGATACTACGGGCTTGGAGATGCCAGGGGGCTGATGCAGGTGGGATGGTTTATGGGCTTTTTTTTCTGCGCGGGTTACGTGCGTTTCCGCGGAGTCATGCTCACCGCATGCTGGTATATGACCCTTTATCTCGGAGTGGTTGTCATTGCTTATTGGCAGGGCAGCCCGGTTGACGTGCTGGAGGAATCGATTCGCAGCGCCGTTTTCCTTGCGGTCTGCATCTTCTTTGCATTCCTGCTCGACATGGTCGCCGCTCAGAAAGAATACCTCAAAGACTCTCTGCAAACGCTTAGAGAAAAAGACCGGGTGATTTCTCTTCTCAATCGCAAATTGGCCAAATTTGTGACCACTCCGCTGGTAGAAGAACTGGCAAAGAGCGAGAACGACGCCATTCTGAGCCATCAGCGACGTAAAATCACCGTGTTTTTTTCCGATATCCAGGATTTCAGCATTACAACCGATGCCATGGAGCCCGAAGAGCTGGCGCAGTTGCTGAACGAATATTTTGCTGAAATGATTCGCATTGTTTTTCAGTTCGGAGGGACCGTGGATAAACTTATGGGAGACGGTTTGGTGGCTCTGTTTGGAGCTCCAGTAGCCATGGAGCCTTCGAGCGGTGCCTTACGTTGCATTCAAATGGCAGTCAATATGCAACAACGACTTGGTCTTCTAAATGAACAATGGAAGGCACGAGGATGCGCCCATACCATAAAAGTGCGGATGGGTATCAACACCGGCCTCGCCATTGTGGGGAGTTTCGGCTCCGATGCGTGGGCGAACTACACGGCGGTCGGCAGCCAAATCAACATAGCAGCCCGCCTCCAGCAAATGGCGGAACCAGGTCAAATCTTGATCAGTCACTCCACCTACTCATTGGTAGCTGAGAAGATAAGCGCGACACGAATGGGCAAGACCTTCCTAAAAGGCTCCCATTACCCGATCCAGGTCTATCAGCTTGAAGAATTGGTCGAACGGGAAAGTCCCGCCTCCATCAAATGGCAGGCACAAGGCTATTCGGTCTGCCTGCAGCCTGGAATTTTAGACATTCCTGAGAAAGAGTCGTTTGTTCAAATGTTGGAAAAATATCTGGGCAAGCCCACCGACACCTGATGAGCAACTGATTTAGCTCATCATCGAGATCTCAACAGATTTCCATGGGGTAGCCGTTCTTCAAGGAATGGATGATTCGGTTGGCCCTCTCTTCCACTTCCGGGATCATTTCAACGAGTGCCTTGAGAGAATTCAACACTTTCTTAGTCTGCTGTTTATGGGGGATGTCCAATGCGGGGTGTTCGAGAAGTCTTATGATTTCTTCCAGTTTGGCAAGCTTATCCACACTGAAATCAGTATACGCCAGCTGGGACCATTTTAACCTGAGGTCCGGAGGGAGATGCTCCACCTTCATCGCCAGGCTCTGGTCCGTTCCAACCCAAATCGCTTTGGCCAAGCTGCTCAGAAGCCCGCGTATTTCCTCTTGATACCGGTCCAGTGCGGGACTCTCGAGGAGCAAGCGTTGCCATTTGGGACGGATTTTATTGTCAAGCCATTTCTCACCTAAAGCAGGCATCAGGCATAAGCTTGCCATTTCCTGCTGTTCCGTCAGGAGAGATCTGCCAAGCTCGCCCAGCTTTCCTCCACCGTTCAATTCCGGCAAAAACAAGCTCAATAAATAGCTCAATCGGGTAAGGATAGCTTGCTTGTTTTCAAGCTCCGGAAATGCTTTTTGCAGTTGTTTTTCCCACTGTTCTCGCAGAAAGCTGATCTCGGCATTGATTGCGGAAAAGATGAAGCCCAGTTTAATAAGGGTGTTTCGCAGCTCATGGGCAAGCACGTTGCAGCTTTGCAGGCGTTGCCGGGCAAGATCTTTCTGCGCATCCGACAATGTTTCCCTGATATGCAGCGAAAGCAGTTCGGTCCCCAGAATTCGAGAGAGCTTCTTGATAATTTTGGTGGAGCGGTCACCACGCCGGATCGTGTACGGCAGGAAGTGTATCTTGATTACGGCAACAACGACATAGTCGGTATCTAGCCAGATAGGTTTTCCCTGCCAGTCGAGCGGGTATTCAAGAGTGTTCTCTTCCCCGTGCAGATAGGGCTTTTTCACCAAAACCGGTTCCATGTGATGAAAGTCTTCTATCTCCCCCCCGATCTGTTTGCGAACACTGCGGACATCTTCGTAGGGATTATCTGCGGTCCAGCTTTTTTGCTTTTCCACGCACCAGCCCATAGCCTCCAGCACGTAGCCGGGACGGTCACGATATTGTTCCCAGGTCTTACCCGGATAATTGTAATCCGAAGCCTCGGGCAAACCCCATCGAATCTGGTCGGTACTTTCTATTCTAATGCCGGAAGTGATGCGAACTGCGCTGGCGGTGGGAGCGGGCCCAATGCGGTAAATGGTGCCCTTGGTGGCATGGTTCAAGCTCAGTAAAATAGTCTCTATCATCTCCTTGCAGGTTTTTTCAAGGAGATCGTGGCTTATAAGCATTGGCAGCCCCTCAGGTCTAAATTCCTCCTCCCTAGGCACGACATGTATCTTGAAAAATGGACATAGTCAACATGATTTTGCATATTTGCTTTGGAGATAGGAGTATTCACTTTAGGCCGGAATCGCCGGCCGCTCATCTACATTAAAGGACATTAAGGCGTGGTATAGATATCATGATTTTTTTCACATTATCAAGCGCAACTTTTCCCTCTCCAAGCCCTTTCGCAAGAAGAAGCCCGAAAAACTCCGATTCTTTGGATCTATGCCATTGAGTGGAGCTGCTGCACACAGCTGTCGCCAGTCCCGCTCGGGCGCAATCCCTGCAAGGCGACATGTCAGAGCCGAAACCTGCATTGCAGATATTTGTGAATAAGAGAACAAAATCAGTCCACCTTCCTCAGCCGAGCCATTCAGCTGCGGCCCCGCATGGCAGTCCTCGAAAAGCCTCCCGGAAGCTTGTCGGCGAATGGCTCTTCTGCCGTTTTCGTCATTCCTTCATACCTTGGCTTTGGCGGGAGCTCGCCGTGCACGCGCCCGCGTGCGCGGCGAAGACCGGTTGCGGCAGCTGCACAGGCCACAGAGCAGCTCGGGACTTCCACATGCCGCTGGAGTGATGACTGCGAGGCATTCTCGGACAGTCTGCTAGAAGCGCCCGTAAACCCGGCTCACTTCCAACAATTTTTCCGCCACTTCTCTGGTGAGCAGTTCTTCCCTGAGGCGCCACCCCCAGTTTCCGTGCGCAGCCGCAGGGAGGTTCATGCGCGCCTCCTCGCCGAGTCCCAAAACATCCTGTATCGGTATAACGGCTGTAGCGGCGACCGACATCATGGCCATTCTTACCAGCTCCCAATGAACCATGTCTTCCCCCACAGCTCGCCCAAGATACTGGAACAGCCGGTCCTTGTCGTCGTCACCGGCCTCCTTGCCGAACCAGCCTCTGACCGTATTGTTGTCGTGGGTTCCAGTGTAGACGACGCTGTTTTGAGTGTGATTGTGGGGAACGTACGGGTTGCCGGCCAGATCATCGCCGAATGCGAACAGAAGCAATTTCATGCCGGCAAATCCATACCTGAGCATGGTTTCTCTGACATCCGGCGTAATGGTGCCAAGGTCTTCGGCGATCACAGGAAGATACGGGAAACGCCTCAAAAGGGCATCAAAAAAATCTTTGGTCGGCACTTCCGCCCATCTGCCGTCAACTGCGGTTGCTTCCGTTGCGGCCACTTCCCAATAAGCGACGAAGCCCCGGAAATGATCGAGTCGAATCATGTCGAAAAGGGCCAGGTTGTGTCCCACACGATTGATCCACCACGCATAGCGACTTTCCCTGAGGCGGTCCCAGTTGTAGACGGGATTACCCCACAACTGTCCGGTCGAGCTGAAATAATCCGGAGGGACACCCGCAACAACCACTGGCCGCTTTTCTTCATCCAGTTTGAAAATCTGCGGGTGAGTCCACACATCCGCACTGTCCAAGCTCACATAGATGGGTATATCGCCCATGATTTGAATGTTTTTGCAGTTGCAGTACTTCTTGAGCGCCGCCCACTGTCTGAAGAACAGATACTGAAAGAACTTGGCGGAAAATATTTCGTTGTGCAACCTCTCTTTCCATTCGTCGAGGGCGGTAGAGTCCCGATCTCGCAATTCCGTCGGCCACTCGTTCCAACAAGCTCCGTGGAAGTTCTGTTTCAAACTGATAAATAGTGCGTAATCATTCAACCAATCGGCGTTTTCTTTGCAAAACCCGTTGAATTCATGGTCCGTTTCTTGACGGTTCGCAAATCTCTCAAACGCTGTTCGCAGAAGCCGGTATTTTTGCCGGGAGACATTGTCAAAATCGACCCGCTCCTCCGCAAAGGCGGGAAGATCCTGAACTTCTGAAGCCGGCAGGAAACCCTCTTCAATGAGCAAATCCGGGCTGATCAGTACGGGGTTACCGGCAAATGCCGAGTAGGTGCAGTAAGGAGAATTGCCGCAAAAGGTAGAGGTCGGCTCCAACGGGAGCACCTGCCACACACCTTGACCGCTTGAGGCTAGAAAATCGGCGAATCTATAAGCTCCATGTCCGAAGTCGCCAATTCCATATGGAGACGGAAGCGATGTTATGTGAAGGAGTATTCCACTTTTCCTGGTTTGCATAGTTCGCCTTTTTTTGTTTGGGGTTCCGTCAGCCTCGATTTGTTTCGTTCTTCAGGAAAACAACTCCTAGAGGAGGCAAAACCAATGAAATGGAATGATAATGGCCATGGCAGGGTATGGGGGTAGCCTCCATTCCGCCGAAGTTGCCGTAGCCACTGCCGCCGTAAGTTTTCGCGTCACTGTTTAACACTTCCTGCCAGAACCCTTCCCGCGGCACACCGATACGGTAGTTGGTTCGCGGTACCGGCGTAAAGTTAGCCGCAACCAGCATGATATCCGTACTATTTTTTCCTTTCCTGAGGAAACTGATGACGCTTGAATCCGCATCGCGAAAGTCGACCCACTCAAAGCCGTCATTGCTGAAATCAACTTCGTGCAAACAGGCTTCCCTTTTATAAAGCTGATTCAGGTTCTGAACCCATCTTTGCACACCCTCGTGGGGAGGGCGACTGAGCAGGTTCCAGTCGAGACTCTTTTCATGGTACCATTCGTCCCACTGCCCCAATTCGGCGCCCATGAACAACAGCTTCTTGCCCGGATGACCATACATATAACCGAACAGCAACCTAAGATTCGCAAACTTTTGCCAATCGTCCCCGGGCATTTTCCGAAGGAGAGATCCTTTGCCGTAAACCACCTCATCGTGGGACAGAGGAAGAACGAAATTCTCAAAGAACGCGTACCAGATACTGAAGGTCAGCTGATTCTGGTGGTATTTCCTGAAAATCGTTTCTTTCGAGAAATAATCCAGGGTATCGTGCATCCATCCCATGTTCCATTTCATGCCAAAGCCCAATCCCCCCAAATGGGTCGGCCTTGACACCATCGGCCAGGCGGTCGATTCCTCGGCAATGGTCTGAGTATCCGGAAAATCCCGATAGACTATCTCATTGAATCGCCTGATAAAGGAAATGGCATCTATATTTTCTCTGCCCCCGTATTTGTTCGGTATCCATTCGCCATCCTGGCGTGCGTAGTCCAGGTACAACATCGAGGCCACAGCATCCACCCGCAAGCCGTCGGCGTGGTATTTGTCCAACCAGAACATGGCGCTGCTGATGAGAAACGACCTAACCTCGTTTCTGCCATGGTTGAATATGTAGCTCTTCCACTCGGGGTGAAATCCTTTTTTGGGGTCTGCATGCTCGTATAAATAAGTTCCATCAAAATAGACCAACCCGTGCTCGTCGGCCGGGAAATGGGATGGCACCCAGTCCAGAATAACCCCGATGCCGCGTTGATGAAGCGCATCGACCAGCTGCATGAAGTCCTGAGGACTGCCGTATCTAGCCGTAGGAGCAAAATAACCCACGGTCTGGTACCCCCAGGAGCCATAGAAGGGATGTTCCATGATGGGCAAGAATTCCACATGGGTGAAATCCATCATTTTCAGGTAGTCGGGCAAAGAGTGGGCCATTTCTTGATAACTGAGGGATCTGTTGTTTTCCTCCGGGATTCTTCGCCAGGACCCGTAATGCATTTCATAAGTCGAAACGGGCGCTTCCAGATCGTTGTTCTTTTTTCTGACCTTCATCCACTCGCCGTCACTCCATTGATAGCTCAGGTCCCAAACCACGGACGCGGTTTTAGGAGGCTCCTCGGACCTAAAAGCAAAAGGATCCCCTTTGTCCACCCTGTAACCGTCATGTTTTGACGCAATGTGGTATTTATATACAGCGCCATTGCCCAATCGCGGAATGAATCCCTCCCAAATACCCGACTCGTCTTCCCTCACTTTCAGCGGATGGGATTGTTTGCTCCATTCATTGAAATCTCCGATAACTGAAACCTGCTCGGCGTTCGGGGCCCAAACGGCAAAGTGCACTCCTTCCACATCGTCCACCGTGATCACGTGAGATCCCATTTTTTCGTAGAGTCTGAAATGATTGCCTTCCTTCAGAAGATATACGTCATGGTCGCTCAAAAGACTCACACCGTAAACCATATCCGACTGACTCATCCAATGATCCTCCTTTAACGTGCTTCCCGGGATGCCTCTCCGGGGCCCATCAGGTCCGGAATTCCTCACCCGAACAGAGCAGCTACTATTCATCGGTCAATAGATACTTGATGCCTCTAACCGGAACGGGCACCCATTCCGGACGATTGTTCAGTTCGTAACCCAGCTCGTATACGGCTTTTTCCAGCAGGAAAGCCTTCAACATGGTCTCCAGCTGCAGATCATCTGCGGGAACAATCCGTGAGCCGCCCACCACCTCCAGATAGGATCTGAGGAAAGAGCCCCCCATGTAATAGTACCAGAGATCGGCCCGGGGTACTAAGCCTGCCATCTCTTCACGATCCGGCTCTGCCTCTGTGAGCAGGGACAGGTTGGCAACGTAGTGGAACGAACGAATCATTCCCGCTACGTCTTTCAAGGCAGATTGCTTCAGTCTTCTTTCGGCAAGGAGTCTGGCAGGCTCTCCTTCAAAGTCGATGATAATAAAATCGTTTCCGGTATAAAGCACCTGGCCGAGATGAAAATCACCATGAATGCGGATTCTCATCGCCGACAGCTCCTGGTCGAGGAAGGCCCGCAGTTTCATCCTGATTTCGGGCTCAAACCCGAGCAGTTGCTCCGCCTCCGTTTGCACGCCTTCAGGAAGCTTGTGCAAGTTATTCTCAAGCAGCTGCAGCACCTGACCGGTCAGCTTCGCCATGGATTCGAAAACCGCCGCCTGGAAGGAACGAGAAAATGGTTCCGGATTAAAATCGGCATGGCGTGCTGCCGAAGCCAGGGCCTTGTGAAGCTCTCCCGTACGCCTGCCGAGCAGCCCCGCCAAATTGATCGCCTGCTCCGACATGAGCTCGATATAAAGCGGTGGAACCGCCTGCCGCGAAAGCTCCAGAAAAGAGGTCGGAACAGAGGCAATCGCCTGAGCTTCGATTCCGCTCGCCAATATCCTTTGATAGTAGTATTTCACAGCCCCCAGAAAATAGCTCCAGCAATCGCCGCGATTCGGTACAAAAGACTGCAACATTCCGATCGAGATGGGCTCGCCATCCGCACCGCGATACTCCAGCCCTCCCGCAAAGGCCGGAATGTTCGGAAACGCGACTGTTTCACTGAGAAATTTAACTATTTCAAGATCCGGATTTATTCCCTGCTCGGGATGCCGGTAGAGTTTAAGGAAGAGCTCGTTACCGAAAAGTATGGCTGTATTGGACTGCTCTGCTTTCAGAACCCTGGCTTTCGGAAGATCAGCTCCTGCTCCAGCCTGTTCGCTGAACGCTCTCCCCGGATACGCCAGGAGCTCGCCATGGCGACCTTCGATCGTTTTGCTTTGGGCAATGCACAAAAGTAAATCGGTGCAAAATGATTCGCTGTATACTCCGTCATAGAGAATTGCCTGCCTGCCGTCGAGCTCGATACGGGATATGACCGCATGGGGGAAATCCCTTGTGATTCTCTCGCCTTCGTTATGCTCGGCACAAGCGAGTGGCAGCACATAGGTTTCCGTGCCTTCGTCCGCGTAGATGACCCGCAGCAACAGGATTTGAACCGGGCGAAGGCTATTTCCAACTGGAACGGCTTCGGCAATTTCAAGTTTTTCGATTTGGCGCGCCTTGCCGCCAAACCAGCGGCACTCTCGAAGGTAAGCCGGCAGTACAACGCTCTCCAATTGTTCCCGCTGTCCGCCTGCAAGAACCTCTGGCCAGTTATGATTCGCTCCCATCGTCGGCATTTGTCCCTCAGTCACAATCCTTTATCGGAAACATACCGAGGATACCATCAAGATCCTACAAGCTACATGAAATAGTCAAAATCCGTTTCCCGCTTCAGTCTTTTTCTGAGCTTAAAGATATACGCCGGCAGAATATGCGGGTTCAGTTCAACGTGATTGGCTTCCCCCTGCCAGATGTATTTATCATCACTCAGAAGATCGTGACAGAGATAAGGCTGATCGGGAGTTATTCGGAGCTCATGAATGGGTATTTGCAGCCAGCCGGACTGGGTGTGGTACGGATCCAGATTGACCACGACCATGATGCTTTCGGAACCGTCTGCGGTCTCTTTACCGTAGAAAAGCAGGTGGTCATTGTCGACTTCAAAAAACCTCAAGTTCCGGGTGGTCTGCAGGGCCGGATTTTCTCTTCGGATCCGGTTGACCCGTGCGATGAATTGTTTCAGGTTGCCGGGCCGATCCCAATCCCATTGCTTGAGCTCGTATTTCTCAGAGTTGAGATATTCTTCTTTCCCCGGCAGCGCCTCATTGACGCAAAGCTCGAAAGCGGGACCGTAAATCCCGTAGTTGGAAGAAAGGGTGGCGGCCAGTATTAATTTGATAACAAAAGCCGGTCTGCCTCCATACTGTAAAAGCTCCGGCAAAATGTCGGGCGTATTCGGCCAGAAATTCGGTCGGAAATATTCCCTTTGCTCCGTTTGAGTCAACTCCGTCAGGTACTCGGTGATTTCTTTCTTCGAGCTCCTCCAGGTGAAATAGGTGTAAGACTGAGTAAAGCCGAGTTTAGCCAGCCGATTCATAACCTTTGGCCGGGTAAAAGCCTCGGAGAGGAATATGACCTCCGGATAGTCTTTTCTCACTTCCGTTATCAGCCACTCCCAGAATGGAAAAGGCTTGGTATGAGGATTATCGACCCTGAAGATTCGAATCCCCTTCTCTATCCAGAAAAGCACGACACTTTTGAGCTCATCCCAGAGCTCCTGCCATTTTTCCGATTCGAAATTAATCGGATATATGTCTTCATATTTCTTCGGTGGATTTTCGGCGTACTGCAACGTGCCGTCAGGACGCAGCCGAAACCACTCGGGATGGTCTTTCACGTAGGGATGATCCGGTGAACATTGAAAAGCCACATCCATAGCCAGTTCAATTCCATATTCGGAAGCCTTGCTGACCAGAGCTTTAAAATCCTCCATGGCTCCAAGCTCCGGATGGATGGCTTTATGTCCGCCTTCCTCGGCGCCGATGGCCCACGGGCTTCCAGGATCGTCGAGGGTCCCCCTGGGTGCATTGTTCTTCCCTTTGCGGTTGGTCCTGCCGATGGGATGAATCGGCGGCAAATACAGAACATCGAAGCCCATCTGTGCAATTTCAGGCAAAATTCTTTCGCAGTCCTTGAACGTTCCGTGCCGGCCGGGCTGGCTGGAACAAGATCTGGGAAACCTTTCATACCAGGTGCTGTAAAGAGCCTTCGGCCTCTCCACGATGACTTCGAGCGCCCGGTCATAACGAAGCGCACAAGTCAGATCGGGATACTTTCTCATCAGTTGAGTGACTTCCTGACCGACCGCTACCGAAACCGCCCGCTCCCGGCTACCTTCTTTTTTCACCAACTCAGCCAGTTCCTTCAATCTCACCGCATCTTCACCCATCGCTCGCCGCGAGCCCTCATCGAGATAGCGTGCACCGATCAACAGGTCGACGCTCAGTTCCTGGCCGGCTTCAAACTTTTTGCGGATATCGTACTGCCAGGTCTTGAAGTGATCCACCCAGGCTTCGAGGGTGTATTGAAACACACCCAACCGATCCACAGCAAACCGCCCTTCCCATCTGTCATTTCCGATCAAGCTCATGGGAGCTTTTCGCCATTCTGTTGCATCTTCCTGCCGATAGAGAAGTCTTGCCGTGGGGAGGTCATGACCGTCGGCAAAGATGTCGGCTGCAACCTCAACTTTTTCCCCCATAACTCTTTTGATTGGAAAGCGGCCTTCATCTATTTCGGGCTGAACATTTTCGATGACTACTCGATTTCGCTCTCGTTGCCCCATGGTTCTCCTCTAAATCGCTGATCGCAAATGGATTGGAAAGGACTGTAGCAAAGCCAATAAGGTCCTGTTCGCCGGCAAACACATGCACTTTAATATAAAGAGCCTGTCCCGCCAATGCAAGCCGAGGTCCTGGCCGGCTTTGCACTACTCAGTGGCTTATCTGCCGCAATTATTTCCTTTTCATGAGACTTCTCCCGGCGTAAGTTGTTTCACATCGGAAGAGTAGGGCTAATTCACCGCAGAGGCGCAGAGGCCGCAGAGAAGTTATCGTTCACCACAAAGACGCGAAGGACTCAAAGACACGCAAAGAGTCCTCTCCAAAGGATACGACCTTTGCGAACCTTGGCGTTCTTTGCGCCTTTGCGGTTCATAAAAGGCTGTATGGTGAACGGTTACGCAGAGAAATGAAAATCAATCACTTGACAAAGGAGATCGTTGGAGCGGCGCGGTAAGAAAGCGCAAACTCCCATGCGACCAAACAAATGAAAAAAATCATTTCCTGGGCACTGTACGATTGGGCGAATTCCGCTTTTGCCACAACTGTCATGGCGGGCTTTTTCCCGGTCTTTTTCAAACAGTACTGGAGCGCCGGGCGGGAAGTAACCGTCAGCACCTTCCATCTGGGCGCTGCAAATTCTTTTGCCAGCATCGTCATTGCTTTGCTGGCGCCGGTCCTTGGCGCCATTGCAGACAGGGGCAGCTCCAAAAAGAAGTTTCTATTCTTTTTTGCGGTCATGGGCATTGTCATGAGCGGATCGCTCTATTTTGTGGAGCAAGGAGACTGGGAGGTTGCCGTCCTGTTGTACGTACTCGCGGCCATCGGTTTTTCCGGGGGCAACATCTTTTACGATTCACTGATTGTCACGGTTGCACCCGAGAAAAAAATGGATTTCGTATCGGCGCTCGGATTTTCCTTCGGATACCTCGGCGGCGGCCTGCTTTTCGCCTTGAATGTATTCATGACATTGTCGCCGCAGCGCTTCGGCCTGGTAGACGCCGCTCAAGCGGTTCGCGTCTCGTTTTTGAGCGTGGCTTTGTGGTGGGCGTTATTTTCCATTCCCATCTTTCTTTTTGTCGACGAACCTGGCCGTCGCACCGGTATAACGGGATCCACCGCGGTGAAGGAAGGTTTCAGACAATTCATCGCAACTTTTGCCAAGATCCGCAAGCTGCGAGTCGTGTTTCTATTTCTTATCGGATACTGGCTCTACATCGACGGCGTCGATACTATCATCCGCATGGCAGTGGATTATGGCTTATCCCTCGGCTTTTCTTCCAAAAGCCTGCTGACCGCCCTTCTGATCACACAATTCGTTGGATTTCCATCGGCCATCGTCTTCGGCAAGATCGGTGAGCGCCTCGGCTCCAAAGCCGGCATCTTCATCGCCTTGAGCGTGTACATTGGAGTGACCGTGTGGGGTTACTTCATGAACCGGGAATCCGAATTCTACATCCTGGCAATAGCCGTGGGTCTAGTTCAGGGAGGAGTGCAATCGCTCAGCAGGTCTCTATACGCCCGCATCATTCCTCCAAAGCAGGCTGCGGAATTTTTTGGCTTTTACAACTTGCTTGGAAAATTCGCCGCGGTGATCGGCCCCATGCTGATGGGTTGGATCAGTCTACTCGGGGGCGACCCTCACTACTCGATACTTTCCGTCAGCCTGCTGTTCGTGTGTGGCGGAGCTGTCCTTTATTTCGTCGACGAAAAGGAAGGGCACCGGTTGGCAAAAGAGATAGATCTAGGAGCTGCTTAGCAACGATAGATTTCGGGAGGAGGATATGAAAAAGAACCTGAAGTATTTGATTGACTCACTGCTGTTCGTGGACATCACCTCGATTGCCGTAATCGGTCTGCTCCTCGCCTTTGTAATACCAGCGGGAAGACAAGCGGGCGAAAACAAATTTTTTCTTGGCCTGCACAGACATGACTGGGGCGACATCCACTTGTACCTTGCCCTGCTCTTTTTGGCCTTGCTGGGACTGCATCTATGGCTTAACTGGACATGGATCGCTCAGACCACCAGGAGCTATGTGGGTGAGTACTGGAAAAATGCGCTCCTGGCGCTTTGCGGTGCCTGGCTTGCGGTGGTTTTTGCCGCCTGGCTGATCGTCCGATTCTAGCAGCGAGTCCACTCCGCGTGCCCAAACAGAGTTTGGGCACGAGGGGGAAGCCGGGGGAGTCGGGAACGAGGGAGTATGCTGTCCCGCCACGACTCATGGGTAAAGGGCAGTGCCGGGAGCTCCCCCGAGAGCTCGACTTTTGGCCGTTTGGCACCGTTAGTTCAACTACTTAACGATGGCAAAAGCACAAAAAACGGCATTCTCGGACAAGCTCCTACGCCGCTGACTGTTCACGCTTGAGGATTTCCCCACGCACGCTAACGGTCACCTCCTCCATAGGAACCGTCCTGCCGGAGGCTTCCATAGCTTTCTTGAGAATTGCGGGAAGGGCAGAACAGCATGGCACTTCCATATCCAAAACCGTCACGCTCTGAATATCGGCCGTTTTAAATATATCGGCAAATTTGTCAACATATTCGCCGGGATTGTCGAATTTGGGACAACCCAACAAAACCACCCTTCCCTCGACAAAATCCCGGTGAAAGCCGGCGTAGGCGACCGGCGTGCAATCTGCGGCAACCAGCAGGTGCGCCCTTTTCAGGAAAGGCGCCTTGGCGGGAACAAGCCTGATTTGCACCGGCCAGTGAGTCAGAGCCGACTCGGTGCTTTGCTGGGCAACCGGTCGGTCGGCCTGCTTGCAAGCCGTATCGAACATCTGGATATGGCTCGACGGACAGCCGCAAGGCATGGAAGCTTGTGCCGCCTTCTCCCGCTGCTCCTTTTCATGCAGATAGTGCTCCACGGCCTCCGGATCGAATTCATCGGCATCCCGTTCAATAATGAGCAGGGCTCCCTGCGGGCACTCTCCCAGGCAAGCGCCGAGTCCGTCGCAATAGGAATCTTTTACCAGTTTCGCTTTACCATCTATGATTTCAATGGCGCCCTCAGCGCAGGAGAGCACACACTGCCCACAGCCGTCGCAAAGCTCCTCGTTTATTTCCACAATTTTCCGTTTTGCCATCAGTCTTCTCCATTCAATATGCCAAGGATACGATCGCCGCGGCGATCATTCCGTTTTCTTCAACAATTCCTGCTCGGCCAGCTTCTTGCCGGTTTCGGTGAAGAAGCTTTTTGCGAGGATCTGTTCCAGTCTTCCCGGATCGACGGGTTGGTCTTTGTGGTTTTCCTCCAGATTCACAATCAGATCGGCGTCGTAGAGAATTTTGAAGTTCAGCGTTTCTTCATCCCTCGGGTGGTGATGATGGCCGACAATGTCACAGACCTCTTCGATCAACTCTTCACGGGCGCCAAGCCGGGTCAATATTTCTCGGGCGATCGGCGGGCCTTCCTGTTCCTGGTAGCGAGCTGCGGTGCTGTTATATTTTCGTTCCGCTTCCTTGATACCGATATCATGCAGGTAGCCCGCCGGCAGGACAATGGCCGGATCGCCGCCTTCCTGTTTTACGATCTGCTCCGCGTAGCGGGCTACTTTGGTGGCGTGCCCGATCCGTTTGAAGTCCCTGCCAAAGTACTTTTTCATTTCAATGGCCACGCGATCCTTCAGCAGGTCGTCCCGTTGGGCCATGAGCTCAGGAGGCAGATCACCCAGACACTGCTCGGCGAATTTACAGTAAGAGGCACATCCAAAATCCATCTTCGGATTAACGAACTTATGGCCGCACTTCTTGCATCTTCGGGACGACTCATCCTTGAAGAATTCAACTACGTGGCCGCATTGCGGGCACTCCTCCTCAAAAATGGCTCCCGGTTCCCAAAATCGACTGTCCTGTCCGGGGCATCTCATGTTAACGACCTCCTTTGTTATTATGACGCGGTGACGCGGATACAGATGGACACGGAGAGCCTCACGCCCTTAGAAGCTGTCTGAAAATTCACTTGCTGAGATCCAGCCTGGATTCCCCCCTCAAGTGGGAAATTTTCAAACAGCCTCTTGCATCACCAAGTTCCAGTGTCACCTCATCTCCCCGTCTCCATGTCCCCGCGTCTCCGCATCTCCCTATCTCCGTCTCCCCGCGCTTCCGCGCCTTTTTTGTCAATACTAACCCAAAATCGCCTTCAGATCCTCATCCGGGGTTGAGATCGGCTTGATGTCGAAATTCTTTACCAGCACGTCCAGCACATTGGGCGAAGTAAAAGCCGGCAGTGAAGGTCCGAGTCGGATGTCCTTGATTCCAAGGTGCAGCAGGGTCAACAGAATCGCCACCGCCTTTTGCTCGTACCAGGAGAGGATCAGCGAGAGCGGCAGGTCGTTTACCCCCACGTTAAACGCATTGGCCAAAGCTACGGCGATCTGGATAGCCGAGTACGCATCGTTGCACTGGCCAATATCCATCAAGCGCGGCAAAGGACCGATGGCGCCCAGTTCTTTATCGAAGAAGCGAAACTTTCCGCAGGCCAGGGTCAGTACCACGCAGTCTTTGGGCACCTTTTCGACAAATTCGGTGTAGTAGTTGCGGCCGGGCTTGGCGCCGTCGCATCCGGCCACCAGGAAGAAGTGGCGAATGTCCTTGTTCTTGACCGCTTCAATGACTGTACCCGCTACACTCATAACCGTATTGTGACCGAACCCGACGGTCACCGTCTTGCCGTTGGAATCTTCCTGATAGCCTGGCAGAGCAAGGGCCCTTTCAACCACCGGTGAAAAATCGCGGTTTTTTATGTGAGCCACCTCGGGCCAGCCCACCAGACCGGTGGTGAAAATGTTTTCCATATAAGCTCCCTGAGGCTTTTGTATGCAGTTGGTGGTCATCAGGATAGCTCCCGGAAACTGGCTGAATTCTTTCTGCTGATTCTGCCAGGCGGTGCCGTAGTGACCGTAGAAATGAGCATATTTTTTCAGCTCGGGGTAGCCGTGCGTCGGCAGCATCTCTCCATGGGTGTAGATGTTGACGCCTTTGCCTTCGGTTTGCTTGAGCAACTCTTCCAGGTCTTTGAGATCATGTCCGGAAATGAGGATGGCCTTCCCTTTCTTGTGCCCCAGCGGAACTTTGGTGGGAACAGGGTGTCCGTAGGTGCCGGTGTTGGCCTTATCCAGAAGCTCCATTGTTTTCAGATTGACTTCACCGCATTTGAGCACCAGCCCCAGCCAGTCGTTCAGGCTGAGATCCTTGCGCAAGGTCGCCGCCAGTCCTTCATGAACGAAAGCGTAAATAGCGTCGTCGTTGTATCCCAGAATGTGAGCATGGTCTGCATAGGCGGATATACCCTTGATTCCGAACAGCAAGGTGTGCTGCAAGGAGCGAATGTCCTTATCGATGTCGGGGTCCGACATTAATCCCGCTTTTTCTCCCTGAGCAAGCAATCCGGAGATCGTGCCGTCAGGTCTGAAATTACCGGCATCTTCCGTAAAATCGACCTTGCCGCCCGCCGCTCCAACCTTTTCCTTGAGAGCATCTCTCAATTGAACGGCACGCTGAATCAGACCTACAAATCGCTCCGAGTCGAAATTCACGTTGGTTAGAGTGGAAAACAGAGCTTCGCAGGTAAAAACGTTGGCTTCCTGGTCGTTCACGCCGACTTTGCGACCTTCCACCGCGTAAAGCGCCAACCCCTTGAGGCTGTAAACCAGGAGATCCTGCAATGTAGCAACATCGGGTTGCTTGCCGCATACGCCTATCTTGGTGCATCCTTCGCCTTTGGCCGTTTGTTCACATTGATAACAAAACATGGACATGGTCATCTCCTTTCATCGCTGCAAAGTTTGTGGGTCAACTGGTTTTGTCTTATGTCTTTTGTTGCGGTTAATTTAATCAGTTTTCCCTTGATGTCGTTTGATCTAAGTCAAGAGTGCAAATTTTTTCAAAAAAATTTCATGCCGTTTCATTGCCGTGAGCTCGAAGTTGTCATCGAGTGTCGCTTGCACTTTAGCAGCCCGATGATCGATTGCCTTTGACATGGATCAAGAAGTGGTACTATTTAGTCCTACAGGAGGGGGATCTCATGGGAAAGATTGAACAGATCGCGCAAGTTGTTCTTTTTCAGGGTCTTCCTGAAGAGCAGTTGAAAAAAGTTGCGGCTATTGCATTGGAACAAAAATTCAAGCGGGGAGATACCCTTTTTCTGGAAGGGGCGGTTGCCGCAGGGTTTTATACGGTTGTTGCCGGCAAGGTTAAAATCTTCAAGCTTTCCCTGGATGGCAAAGAACAAATTCTACATATTTTCGGTCCGGGCGAATGCTTCGGCGAGGTGCCGGTGTTCGCCGGCGGGAACTTTCCGGCCCACGCCGAAGCACTAGAGGAAACTCGGGTATTATTCTTTCCGAGAAACGGCTTTGCCGAGCTAATCCGAAACGAGCCGTCGCTTGCCATGAACATGCTCGCTGTTTTATCCATGCGCCTGAGGCAGTTCACCCACCTCATCGAAGACCTCTCCCTCAAGGAAGTACCGTCAAGGCTGGCTGTATATCTTCTCTACTTAAGCGATCGGCGCGGCAAAGCAGCCACCGTCAACCTCGATATCACCAAGGGCCAGCTGGCCAGCCTGCTGGGCACCATCCCGGAGACGCTGTCGCGCATCTTGAACAAGATGAGTCAAATAGAGCTCATTGAGGTTCAAGGCCGCAAAATCAAACTGCTGGACCGGCAGGCACTTGAAAACCTGGCCGCCGGAGAAAAGCTGCTCACCTGATCAATGCTTCTTATTCGCCGACGATCTTGACCAGGACGCGCTTGCGTCTCCTGCCGTCGAACTCGCCGTAGAAGATCCGTTCCCAGGTTCCCAGATCCAACCTGCCCTCTGTCACCGCAACCACCACCTCACGCCCCATGATCTGCCTCTTCATGTGTGCGTCGGCGTTGTCCTCGCCGACATTGTGACGGTACTGCGAAACGGGGGCATGTGGGGCAAGCCGCTCCAACCACTCATCGTAGTCCTGATGCAGGCCGGATTCGTCATCGTTGATGAAAACCGAAGCGGTGATGTGCATGGCGTTGCAAAGCACCAAACCTTCCTGGATGCCGCTCTCCCGCAGGCAGTCCTGCACCTGCCCGGTGATATTGATGAAAGCTCTGCGGGCGGGAACATCAAACCACAGTTCCTTACGGTAGGATTTCATCATTTATTCCTTCTTCTTTAGCTCTTTGCCTATGCTGAAAGCCGGCGCCAGCACTTCGCCCAGCTTGAAATAAGATTTATCCGCAGCTCTGCCGTAGATGATCGGCTTGACCTTGCGGCCGTCGGGTTCGCCGTCCGTCATGCAATGCGCCGATACATGGGTTTCTTCGATGAGTCCGATAATCAGGGCATGACTGCCCAAATTGAGCACATGCATGACCTTGCACTCGAGGTTGACAGGGCACTGCTCAATCAATGGCGCGGTCTCGAGCTTGCCGTAAAAGACGGTGAACTTACAGGTGGCGGTTTTATCATCCTTGCTGCCCGAAACGATGCCGCAATAATCGGTTTCCTTCACCAGATCTTCCGACGGGACATTCACCGAAAAAGCGTTGTTTTGCCTGATCCCTTTTAGCGTATGGCGATGGTGCTGGAGGGCGACGCTCAGCATAGGCGGATTGCTGTTGGCTATACCGCACCAGGCGGCGGTCATGAAATTCGACCTGCCGTCGACATTTGCTCCTATCAAACAGGCCGGCATAGGGTAGAGCAGTGTTTGTGGACCCAGATTGAGTTTTTTCATGTCTGTCAGCTCCTTTTTCCAACGGGCATAATGTAAAGCGGCTCTTCATCTTTCAGCAAGCCAAGTACTCTTTGCACCTTTTCGTCATAAAAAGCGCCGATCACAACCGTCCCAATATCCAGAGAGACCGCTTGCAGGTAGACGTTTTGAGCGGCATGACCGGCTTCCATGTGAGCGTAGCGAATTCCTCTGTCGCGGTACTTTCGGGTGACTCTCTCATAGACTGCCGCAAAAACAATGGCGGCCGGACTATTCTTGATACACGATTGACCCAGGGCAGCAGCCGCCAGATCGACTCGCCGATCGCCGGCCGCAACCGTCAGCAAACAGTGCTTGAGCGGTTGATACTTGTAAACTCCGGCGGCAAGGCCCTCCACCTTTCCGACTACCAGATAGACCTCCAGTGGATAAAGAGCGCCGGCAGATGGAGCGGTTCTGAATCCCATGCGGTTGGTGATCCCCTGAGCGGCCCACAGCAGCTGCGCAACCTCCACGAGCTTGAGAGACGCATCCGCATACTCTCTCTCCGACCTGCGCCTGGTCAGCGCTTCTTCAATCGACACAGGGCTGCTCGACCGAGGCTCGGGAAGTTTGATCATTTCATCCGATTTCACATCGGCGCTCGATGAACCGGAGACCATGGAGACCAGAGCCAGAGTCGGAATCATCATGCCCAGAACCGTGCAGACTAATGCTTTCATGCAAGCCTCCTCCCGTATGCTGAAAGATCTCTTGTGCCGGTCGCACGGGCCAAAGAGCGCGCAGTCAAAATCGAGAAGCTCTCCACACCGAGATGGCGGCAAGCCAAATTGCCGGTGGAGGCGTCTAATCGAATGAACAGTGGCCCTTTAACTACGAAGCATCGCGCAAAGATTAGGATGAATTTAGGATCATGTGGCGGGGCAAGTCAAGCAAGAAGGAATTTAGACCGGGGCGATCCGGAGATGAGACTGGTTGTTGCCCGAAAATATGAAGCTTGACGGCGCGGCCACAGCGCACATGCTGCCCTGCCGATGAGCGCCGAAGCGCCGATTTAGTGCTTGACACTGCCAATTTAGGCGTGTTAAAAGTATCTTTCGTTTTGATTGAGAGACAAGGGCCGTTAACTCAGCAGGTAGAGTATCTGCCTTTTAAGCAGAGAGTCGCCGGTTCGAATCCAGCACGGCCCACCAATCAAAACCCTTGACAAGTTGCAATGCATTTATTAGAAAGCGCCTTGCAAGTTCGTCCCCATCGTCTAGCCCGGTCCAGGACACCGGCCTTTCACGCCGGCAACACCGGTTCAAATCCGGTTGGGGACGCCAAGAAAACAATGGGTTGCGAAATCCTTCGTAACCCTTTTTTATTTTGAGTCACCTGTTGCTTCAGCCTTTGCTCAGCACTTCCCGAGCCATCGCGCAAAACTCTTGACTGCCATCATCCGCTGAAAACAGCTCGATTTCAGCAGGGGATGAGGCTCCCAGGCCGAGCTCCACCGCTCGAGCGATCTGCTCCTGGTCGAATATTTTCCGATTCATGATGGCCGGGTTGCTGCCCAATACCTTCAGGATTGCCACTCCCGTTGCATCGATGGCCACACGATCGGCCGAGGCCAGGAATAGGTCGCCCTTCGCCCGAACCCCAGTCATCGGGCCGCCGTCAACGAAGGCATCGATTCCATCCAGGACGATCAGCTTCGGCTGGAACGGGGCGTTGATTTCAGCGATCATCTCTCTTTGGTGGGGGGAGCTGTGCAGCTCGTTCATGTAGTTGAACCCGTGCCGAGCAGTCGGAACGACTCCAACGTGCAGCTTCAGCGACATGGTGAAGGTCCCGCCGTACTGGTGGGTCTTGAGGCAGCACGTGGAAACCAGGCACTCCGTTTCAAGGACCGGACGCGCAATCCGAAATCCATCGGCCCAATGACTGTCAGTGGGCCGGAGCTCGACCCAATCGGATTTGGCGAGGCGGTCAAAGTCGATAATGCGAACGTCCCTTTTCTGCATGAGGGGAATAACTCCCTTTTCCTGCATAACAGCGGCGGTCAAAGGATAGCTGCGCTCTCCCAGACTGATGGATTTGGCACCCATCGCCCAGAGCTCGTCCACCAAGGTCGCCAGCGTGTCGTTGTGGGTCGAGCCCGGACAGGGATCCGCGGTATTGAAATTGGGCTTGATCAGGACTTCTTTTCCTTTCACCGGATTGTCCTGCAGAGCGGCGATAGAAGCCTTGACTCCCTGTTTTCGATTGGTTGTCCTGACCAGAGCAACGCGACTCATTGTCCTCTCCTCCCCCAATTTATCCACGATCTGTTCGACTTCGACCAGCGGCAACCCGCAGTATACACCCCGCACACTGACCGAGTAACCCATCGGCTATGCTCCGACGCCGCCCGCATGGAGCATCTCACGTTCGACCGAGCAGCCTCGGTGATCCTCTTTCCGGTATATGCGGACACGTCGGCAAGGCTCAAGGGGTATAAAATGCATCGTATTGGCCGCAAAAAGCAAGTCACTGAAGCTGTAAACTCCTCATCCCATCTTCCGAATGTCGCCGGCTCAGTGCCAGGCCAACCTTCTGCTTAACGAGCAAAGATAATTCTGTTATTTTACTTATCGTTTCAAGTGCTTGCGTGATAAGTAAAGCTTTTGCTTCCAGGAGGGAATGTGCAGTCGCCGAGCTTGCCGACAGCAATCGTTGCCGCCTCTTTCAAAAAAATGTGCAGCTGCTTCGGCAAGCGACTCACAGATTCTTCGAGATCGATAGGCAGAAAGTGGCTCCCCGAAAACGGCCGCTCTCACACCAGACTTCACCCCCATGACGCTCAGCGACTTGTCTGGTGATCCCCAGCCCCAGACCCGCTCCTTCAATCTCTATTGAGCTTGCGTTTCTTTGGAAGAGCTGGAAAATTTTTTCACCGTCCTCCTTTCTTATGCCGACTCCATCATCGCGAACCGAAAGGATGTGAAATGTCTCGGACTGCTCGTAACCGATTCTAATCTCGCTTAACTTCTCGCCGCCGTATTTGAGTGCATTATCAACGAAATTTCTCAAGGTTCTAAGCAAACATAAACGATCCCCTCTGATCTCGATGTCCGATGCCGGCTCAACCCACTCGACCCGACGCACGCTCAATCGTGCGGAAAATTCATCTTTGATCATTCGAACAAGCTTTTTCAGATCGATCGCTTCGATCTGCAGGGGCGCCTCCTTGGTCGCGATATAAATATTAATCTGCTCGACCAGTGATGCGATGTGCTCGGATGCTTTCAGGATTTGATCGCAATAGTTTTTGCCTCTTGCGTCCAGAATCTCCTCATACTGTCTTTGCAGCAGGCGGGCAATCCCGTAGGCTCCGATTGCAGGGCTTTTAAGATCGTGCATGACCGAGTAGGCGAATACTTTGAATTCTTCAGAGCTTTTTTGCAGCGCCTGCCGCGCCCTGGAACGCTCCTCGACTTCTTTCTTCAATTGCTCGTTGGCCTCGGCCAGTTCCATTGTTCGCTCTTCCACCCGCTTTTCCAGCTCATCGTGTGCCTTGCGCAGGGCCTCCCTGGTTCGCACCCGTTGAATCGCTGTTCCCAGCTGCAAGGATGCAGCTTCCAGCATCTTCACGGTGTCTACCGGAATCTTATTTTCGCGCGGATCGGCGAGGTCAATCAGGCCAAGAAGTCTCTCCCCCGAGGAGATCGGCACCAGAGCAACCGACTCGTATCCAAACCGGTTGCATACGTTTCGGGTCTCTCCTTTTTGACTTTCCGGCACAGCCGCCGGAAAACGAGACGACGCATTCATGCAAAAGGAACCTCCTTCCGTGTAAAATGGAAGGGTGGGATCGGCAGTCCCTTCGATAGCGTCAATGCACTTGCACTGATCGGAGTGGAGTGAAAGAGGACTCTCCAGTTCGTAAAATTTCTCACTGAAGCCGTCATAAACCGTGTAGGGAATCCGGCCGTCTTCATCCAGCAGACGAATCCCTACGGCCTCACATCCGGTGAATAGTTTTACTTTAACCATGAAATCATTCAAAAGTGGAACCATTTCGGTATGTTCATTGGCGATTCGAAGGAACCTATGGGTGATTTGCAAAGCCTGTTCGGCTTTCCTGCGTTCGCTGATGTCCTCGGTGATGCACACGCCGCCGAGCACTCGATCTCCTTCAGAGCTAATTCCGCTGAAGGAGGCACGAATGGCGGTTCGCTTATTTCCTGTAACCGAGAGATAATCCCCCTCGTAGCAGCCGACCCCGCCGGACAGCGCATCCAGTACCGCACCTCGCATTGCTTCATCCTGCAAGCTTTGCAGCATGTTGAATCCGATCAGGACTTCTCGGGCTGTTCCATGAATCTCGATAAACCTCCGGTTGCAATCGACTATCACACCATTTTCATCAAAGTGCATAATGCCGAGAGGAGAATGATCAAAAATCATTCGATAGCGCTCTTCACTCCGGCGAAGATTCTCTTTGGCATTCTTCAGCTCGGTAAGGTCGGCATAGGTGACAAATTGCATGCCGTCTTCCATGGCAGCCGGCCGAAATAAAATCTCACGAACCGATCCATCCCTGCATCGAACGGGAAACTCCCGAGACCTTTCTTCATTTGTTCCGAGCTCTGCCAGGTCTGAAATCCAGGAAGACCGGGCCTTGTGCCTCAGCATAGGATCCGGGAAGGCTTTATGAAACCACGCTGCTCCATCGGGGATATCTTTGATGGTGTACCCGAACACCTCCTTAAACTTTCTGTTGAGATATTGATAGCGGCCCTCGGAATCGATGATGGAAATCGGGAAAGGAGAAAGCTCCACCATTTGTCGAAACCGCTCTTCGGCCCGCTTGCGCTCGCTGATGTCTACCATCACGCCCACAATCCCCGCCAAGGCACCATCGCTGTCCCGCCAGGTAGACTTATTGAAGATGACCTCATGCTCAGCGCCATCGCTATAGCGAACCGATCCTTCATAAACTTGAACCCCCGGCTCGCGAAGCAGGGCTGCATCCATCTCATGATACTTGGCAGCCAAATGCATCCGAGCGACCTCAAAGACGGTCTTTCCAATGAGATTTTCCCTGGTGATTCCAAGGCAGGTCTCAAAGGCTTTGTTGCAGCCCAGATACACTCCTTTGGCGTCTTTAAAGAAGATCGGGGCCGGAATCGTCTCCATCAAGGTCTGCACAAAATGGAGGGGATTTTGAGGGAAATCATCGGATGCGGCTGCAAGGGGATCGATTTTCTTTTTAAAATCGGTAAACTCTCGGCGCAGTTCCTGTAACTCCGCAATCAGCTGTGCTTTACTTTTATCTTCATCTTTCATCGCGCGTTCTTGCTCCATAGCTCGAAAACCACTCGATTCGCATATCCGCTGTCAGGTTTGAGCAACACGTACCAGTAGGACTTTATGTTGGAATGGATTAGGGAAATGGTGTCGGCATTGTTGGGTGAGTTAAGCCTCGCTCGTTGGAAGAGTGTCCGGAGACAATTCTCTTAAATCAAATCAATGGCAATCATCGAAGTTTCTATGTCCGTTAATGAAAGGGAATGTATATTAATTGGCCGATCCAGGTCAAGACAAATGATGTCACCTTGATGCTTGTTTGATTGCGGCGCACGGTTACATCGAGCTCATCATGTGCTTCTTCCGGATTCATGCGACTTACTATTTCCATTGACAAAACCCGAAGGTTTCCAGGATTAATAAAACTGCACGGCATAAAGGGAGGAGGCTGTAGATGAGCGCCGATGGTACTGACAGCACAATGAAAGCGACAATCCTCGCTGTCGATGATAATCCCGCCAACTTGAGCCTGCTGACTAATCTATTGACGGAGCACGGCTATGATGTACGTCCAGCCATCAGTGGCAACCTGGCGCTCAAGAGCCTGGAAGCGAGCTCCCCTGATTTGGTCCTGCTCGATGTCAAAATGCCTGGAATGGACGGTTATGAGGTTTGCAGGAGACTGAAGGCGGATGAGCGATCCAGGAATGTGCCGGTTATCTTCATCACTGCCCTGGGTGATACGATTGACAAAGTCCGTGCCTTCAACCTAGGGGCGGTGGACTATATCACTAAACCGTTTCAGTTCGAGGAAATCCTGGCCCGTGTAGGGGTTCACATCAGCCTGAGGGCAATGCAGAGGCACCTGGCAGAGGCAAATCGGCAATTGCGCGAATCTCATGAAGAGCTCGAATGGAGAGTGAAAGAGCGCACTGCCGAGCTCCTGGCCGTGAACGAACGTTTGAGAGCCGTGATTATCGAGCGTAAACGCCAGGAAGAAGAGGCTCGAAAGCACCAGGAAAGACTTTTCCACGCTGCGAAGATGGTCTCGCTGGGGACACTGGTTTCGGGAGTGGCCCACGAAATCAACAACCCCTGCACGTTCATTATGTCTAACGCCCCCATCTTGGAAAAGGTGTGGAAAAGCATAGTGCCCATTCTGGACGAGTATTGCAGCAAGCAAGGCGATTTTCCCATTGGCAACCTTTCATACAAGGAGATGCGCGATACGATACCCGCTCTTTTTTTGGGCATTTTGGAGGGGGCTCAAAGGATCAAGAGGATCGTTCTGGAATTGACGGACTTTGCGCGGCAGAAGCCGCCGGAGCTCACGGAATGGGTGGACATCAATGTCGTTGTGGGAAGCGCATTGACTCTCCTGGCAAACCTGATCAAGAACAAGACGGATCGCTTTTCCGTGGACTACGGGAAGGATATCCCCCCCTTCAGGGGCAGCTCGCAACGGATCGAGCAAGTGGTGATCAACCTCGTTGTAAATGCCTGTCAATCCTTGAGAGGAGCAAAAGAGAGTATCGCGGTTTCAACATCCTACGACCGCGCTGCCGGACTCATTCTACTTGAGGTCAGGGATGAAGGCATTGGCATTTGTGAGGAAGACCTGCCCCATATCTGCGATCCTTTCTTCACCACCAAGCGTGATCTGAACGGAACGGGGCTCGGTCTTTCCATTTCCTCAAGGATCATAGATGATCATGGCGGGACCATCACTTTTCACTCCAGTCGCGGCAAAGGGGCCACGGTTATTGTCACATTACCGGGTTGGAGCGACCAGTTCCATGCGTCAGGCAATCGAACGGAGACGAGATGAGCAGTAAAAGTATCTACCCGGCATTGCCGGTGATGATCGTCGATGATGAAGCTCACGTACTCTCCGGTTTTGCCATGTTGCTCCGGCTGTCAGGCATCAACCACATCATCACCTGTCAGGATGCTCGAGAAGTCATGTCTCGACTTTGCAGCCAGGAGATGGAAGCCATTCTGTTGGATTTGCGCATGCCTCATGTGTCTGGAGAGGACCTCCTGTCTTCCATCGTCGGTAAGTATCCGGGGATTCCAGTGATCATGGTCACGGCTGTCAATGAGCTGGAAACGGCTGTCAGGTGCATGAAGACCGGGGCGTTTGACTATTTGACAAAACCTGTCGAAGAAGCTCGATTGGTCACAACCGTGAGGCGCACCATCGCATTCCGAGACCTGCACCGTGAAATTCACTCGCTCAGACATCATATCCTTACCGACAAGCTGGAAAACCCGGAAGCCTTCTCAGAGTTGATCACACAAAACAAAAGCATGATCTCCATCATGCTTTACGTGGAGTCCGTTGCCGGAACATCGCAACCAGTGCTCATCGAAGGCGAAACAGGAACGGGCAAGACGATCATCGCCAGGGCCATACATCTGTTGAGCAGACGGAAAGGTCGTTTTGTCCGGGTAAACGTGGCCGGCCTTGACGACAACGTATTTGCCGATACTCTTTTCGGGCACACGAAAGGGGCCTTTACGGGAGCGGACACCCATCGTTCCGGCCTTGTGGAGCGCGCGGCAGGGGGGACCCTCTTCCTCGATGAAATCGGGGACCTGAGCATCCCCTCTCAACTCAAGCTTCTTGGGCTGCTGCAAGAGCGCGAATACCTGCCTCTTGGACGCGACGAGCCGAGATACACGGACGCTCGCGTGATCGTAGCTACCAATCGCGACCTGCGGGACCTCCAAGCGAACGGATTGTTCCGCAAAGACCTTTTTTATCGTCTTCAGACACATTATATCTTTATTCCTCCGCTGCGCGAGCGGTCGGAAGATCTTTCGGTCCTCGTAGACCACTTCCTCGCTGAAGCAGCTTCGGCTGTGGGTAAAAAGAAGCCCACCGCCCCCAGGGAATTGTTCGACCTGCTGGGCGCATATCATTTTCCCGGTAACGTGAGAGAGCTCAAGGCCATGGTCTTTGATGCCGTCAGCAGGCACAAATCCCACGTTCTATCCATGCAAGCCTTCAAGACCCGAATCGGGGGAGAAGCCATCGGGAGCACTCAGGCTCAAAAAGCGGCAGGACGAGAGGCATCAGCCATCTATACGTCACTCTCGATATTACCCACCTTGAAGGACGCCACGGAACTGCTCATTGCCGAAGCGCTTCAACGCTCACGCGGCAACATCTCCGCAGCTGCTGGAATACTTGGAATCTCCCATCAAGCTCTCAGCAAACGTCTGAAGAGAAAGTCGGCAGTGTGATCACCCCTGGGTCGGTCTCCCAGCCTGACGCCGACCAAACCCCTGCAACCATCGTCCTTCCCTCAACCTGTGTCCGTCGTGACAACTCATTGTCATCCAAGCGAAATCGGAACATAAAGGCTTAGCTCCCGCAACCCATATTGCAGCCCTTTCCATTGACCGACCCAACCCTGAGCGCTGGAAAATCCAAGGCTCATCGCAGCTTTTAGACTGAGAGCTTTGTGGCAAGCTATTTGCCTTTTCCATCCAGACAAAGTTGATCCCCTGAAGCGGAGGACTCATGCAAAAACAGCACTTGTTGGTGGTTGACGACGAAGCGCAGATACGGATGTCGCTTTTTGTGCTTCTGAGCGATGCAGGTTTTCGAGTGACTACCGCTCGAGACGGACGGGAGGCGCTGGAAAGAGTGGCGGGCTCAAAAAAGAGCTCTGAGCAACTCGACCTCTTACTGACCGACATCCGCATGCCGGGGCTGGGCGGCATCGAATTGATCGACGAGCTCAGAAGACGGAGACTGACGGTGCCCATCATGATCATCACGGCATACAAGAGCGATCATCTGATGGCCGAGCTCTCTCAACGGGGTCGTTTTGAGCTGATAGAGAAGCCTTACGATCCACGAGAGTTGGTTGAACGGATAGAGGCTCTGCTACAAGATCAGCGCATTCAAGAGGAATAGGCACGTGTTCGGGCTCATCGCCCGCCAGGGCATGGGGTCAAAATCACCGAGTGGAGACAAAGAGGTAAGTCATGAGCTTGCAAGGACTGTTCGAAATGGATGATTTGCTGGGAACAATCTTGAATGCGATGCCTTTGCCGGTATTTATCGTGGATGATGATGTGAGGATCATTGCGTTCAATCTACCTGCGTCCGCGATGCTCGGTAGAGAGCCGAAGATTGTCTTACGCCGGCGAGCTGGGGAGGTCTTGCACTGCATCCATGCCGAAGAGGTGCCTGAGGGGTGTGGCAGGGCGCCCTTCTGTGAAGCATGCATCGTGAGAAGCTCTGTCACCGCCTCCTTCAGGGACCACAAGATGATCCGTCGCAAGGCCGGAATGGAGCTGGTGGAGGATGGAAAGGGAAACAAGAAGATCTTCTTGCTCGTGACAACGGCGCCTTTTGAATATCGAGGAGATGGATATGTTCTGTTGATTTTGCAGGATCTGAGCGAGTTGACGGAACTGAAGCGTATTCTCCCCATATGCGCCCACTGCAAGAAAATCCGCAATGACGACCAGTACTGGCAAAGTGTGGAGGATTACTTCAAGAAACATATGGACCTGGATTTTTCGCACGGGCTTTGTCCTGAGTGCATTCAAAAATTCTACCCCGATTTCTGCGGGTAGTCCGGGTAGCAGTATCCGACACACCGAATAGCTCAAATTCTGCGCCCGCAGGACAATGATGAACAGACAGGAGAAGCGCCATGACGACAAGCACCAAACCAGAATTGAGAAAATTCGTCGCGCCGGAAATCGTGTTCGGGGAAGGCGCCTTGAGGCTGATCGCACAGTATGCGGCAAACTTCGGCGCTCGCAGGGTGCTCATGGTGACCGACCCTGGCGTACGTTCGGCCGGATGGGCGGATGCGGTCCACAAGGCATTGCAGGAAGAGGGGATTTCTCACGTGGTTTTCGACAATGTAACGCCCAATCCCAGAGACCACGAAGTTATGGCCGGCGCCGACGTGTATCGAGCTGAAGATTGCGACGTCATCGTCGTCGTTGGCGGCGGCAGCCCGATAGATTGCGCCAAGGCCATCGGCATTGTAGCCACCAACAACCGACACGTGCTGGATTTTGAAGGCATTGATGAGGTCCGGATACCTGGTCCGCCTCTACTCTGTATCCCTACGACGGCAGGGTCCTCTGCGGATGTCTCGCAATTCGCCATTATCACCGACACGACTCGACAGGTGAAGGTCGCCATCATCAGCAAGATCATGGTTCCGGATGTGGCATTGATCGACCCGGTTACAACGACGACCATGTCCGCGGAGCTGACCGCCGCCACAGGCATGGACGCTTTGGTACACGCAATCGAAGCCTACGTTTCCAACGCCAGTTCGCCCCTGGCAGACCTAAATGCGTTGGAGGCGATCCGCCTGGTGAACCGCCATCTGCCAGGAGCAGTCCGGGAGCCTCGAAACATGCGGAATCGCAATGGCATGATGTTGGGCAGTCTGATGGCAGGACTGGCCTTCTCAAACGCGGGCCTGGGGCTTGTGCACAGCATGGCGCACGCCTTGGGTGGACGGCTGGACTTGCCCCACGGCGAGTGCAACGCCATTTTGCTCGAGCACGTGGTGCGGTTCAATTTTGCGGCAGCTGCCGACCGTTACCGCGCCGTGGGTCGGGCATTTGGACTCCATATGGAGGGTTCGATCTCCGACGGAGAAAGACTGGCGGAGGCCTTTGCCCATTTCCGTCAGCGAGTGGGCATCGACCAGAGTCTGGGTCTCTTGGGCATGACACCCGTCGATATCCCCGACATGGCGCTCAAGGCCTTCCAGGACCCGTGCCTGGCCACCAATCACACCCAGCCGACAGTGCATGACATCGAGGTAATCTATGAGCAAGCTTTTTGAAAGGCAACCCGATCGAGCTCACATTCGGAACAAGATTATGGGGCTGGGGGAGCAAGCCGGTCGCAAGAGCTATTACCCACAACTGCAGGCGCGCATCCAGGAACTGGAAAAGAACAAGGCTTTTCTGGAAGCAAAATCGGCAGCCTTCGCCAGGATGTTGGAGGAGCTTGATAGAGCGCGCCACAGGGCCGAGCAAAGCGAGCGGCGGTTTCGCGACCTTGCGGAGCTTCTCCCGCAGACGGTATTCGAAATCGATCTCACGGGGCGAGTGACATTCGCCAACCGCATTGCCTTTGAGATGTTCGGCTACCCGCCGGAGGAAATAGAGCGCGGCTTGGATTGTTTCCAAATGCTGACCCGCGAGGATCGCGAGCGGGCCCGGGCCAACACGGAAAAAGCCCTGCGGGGCGAAGACCTGGGGGGACAGCAATATACGGCGTTGCGCATGGATGGCGGCACGTTCCCATGCCTCATATACGCCAGCGCCATCCGTGACGATACCGGCATTACCGGTCTCCGGGGGATCGTGGTTGACATCAGCGAACAGGCACGACTCAGAGAGCAGAAAGATCAGATCGAGGCGCAATACCACCAGGCCCAGAAAATGGAGGCCATAGGCCGCCTGGCCGGCGGTGTCGCCCATGACTTCAACAACCTCATCTGCCCCATTCTCGGCTATTCCGAGATACTTCTCGATAGTTTCTCCGTTGATGACGCGCGCCGCCAATCGGTGGAAACGATTCATCGCGCGGGGCTCAAGGCCAGGGATGTGGTGCGTCAGTTGCTGGCCTTCAGTCGCAAGCAGGCACTGGATGTAAAAGTGGTGGACCTCAACAGGGTGATTTCAGGGTTCGAGACGCTGGTGAGGCGCATGGTTCGGGAGGATATCGAAATCAGATTGTCGCTTTCGTCCCGGGTAGTGAGCGTGCGGGCGGATGTGGGTCAGATCGAGCAGGTGATCATGAACCTGTTGGTGAACGCCCAGGACGCAATGCCCCAAGGCGGCTGCATCATCATCGAGACTGGAATAGCCCACCTCGATGATAGTTGCACGGCGGGGCATCACGCAACGCAGCCCGACTCCCATGCCATGCTGGCAGTGATGGATACCGGCCATGGCATGGATGCAAGGATTCGTGACCAGATCTTCGATCCTTTCTTTACAACCAAGGAGAAGGGCAAGGGAACCGGCCTGGGCCTGGCCACAGTCTACGGAATCATCACGCAGCACCAGGGCATTATACGGGTCACTAGCGAACTTGGCGAAGGGTCGACGTTTAAAATATATTTGCCGCTTGCGAGTGAGCACGTCGCGGATTGGAAGGCAGAGCTGCATGTGCCTATACAAAACCAGGGGTCCGAGACAGTACTTGTGGCCGAGGATAGTGAGATGGTTCGCAACCTCACTGTGCGCATCCTGAAACTGCAGGGCTACAAGGTGTTCTCGGGTGCCGACGCTGAAGAGTGCCTGGCACTCCTTGAGAACCGCGACGACCCCCTGGATTTGCTGATCACCGACGTGGTCATGGGCGACATGAACGGCAAGCAGCTCTTCCGACGGGTTGCACAGCGCTGCCCGGGCGTACGAGTGCTCTACATGTCCGGCTATCCTGAAGACATTATTGCCCACCAATGCGTTCTGGAAGAGGGGGTCGCATTCATCCAGAAACCCTTCACCGTCCAGGGCCTTGCCGCCAAGGTTCGCGAGGTGCTGCAGGATTAGACACAGAAAGAAGAAGGGCTCATCGCGGATTACCGTGATTTACGCACTCGGTTCGTGCTGAGGTATCGAAGCACGAAAGGATGGGTTGCCCTTCGATACCTCAGGGCAAACGGCTGTAGAGCGACACGATCACGCTAATCCGCGATGAGCCAAAAGAAGGAACGGGCATGAGAAGCATGAAGCTGAGTACAAGACTTTTGGGTGGATTTGCCGTCGTGGCCGTCATTACGCTTGTGGTCGGATTCATCGGCTGGTAGGGAGCCGCCCCGGTTGAGCGGCCGGCGCATTCCACCCGTTGCGCCCTCGAATAGCCTTTTTGACGACTTTTAAAAACATGGACATCTGCTGCATCGAGCACAGACCGCCTTAAGTCCGACACGAAAGAGCAAGCTTATGGGGTCGTTATATGCATGGATGACGAGCACACCATAAAAGAAAGGATGCGGAAGGTGAGCATCTCAGCCACTGACAGCAAACAGAAAAAAACCATACTCGTCGTAGACGACGATCCGGGCAACCTGCTCGTGTTGACGCAATTGTTGAACAGGCGGGACTATGACGTACGTCCGGCCATAACGGCCGCCCTGGCGTTGGCTACCATGGAATTGGAGCTCCCGGACCTGATCTTGCTCGACGTCAAAATGCCGGAAATGGATGGTTACGAGCTATGCAGGCAATTGAAGGCCGATGAGCGAGCCAGGGAAATCCCGGTCATTTTCATCAGCGGCCTGGACCAATCCATCGACAGAGTGCGCGCCTTCGATGCGGGAGGGGTGGACTATATCACCAAGCCCTTTCAGTATGAGGAAGTCCTGGCTCGGGTCAAGACTCACATCGATCTACGGAGCATGCAAAAGCATTTGGCAGAGGCCAACAAGCAGCTCCGCAGATCCCAGGAGGAGCTCGAAGGGCGGGTTAAGGAACGCACGTCTCAACTTATCCTTGTGAACGAGCGGTTAAAGGAGGTGATCAGCGAGCGCGAGCAAGCCCAAGGAAAGCTAAAGCAAAGCGAGGAACGATATAGACTTCTGTTTGAAAACGCCCCCATTGGCTGCCAGACTCTGGACCGGACCGGTCGCCTCATAGACGTGAATCGGACGTGGTTGAATATCCTTGGATACTTGAAGGAGGATGTCCTGGAAAGATGGAGCGGGGATTTTATAGCCCCGAAGCATGCTCGCCGGTTCCAGGAGTTATTTTCAGTGCTTGTGAACGGAGGAATGGTAGCCGGGCAGACCCTCCAAATGGTGCGAAAAGATGGATCGATTGTGGATGTGGAGCTGGACGGAATAGTCACACGACACGACTGGCCTGACTGGACCGTGGGGGCATATTGCATAATACGCGACATAACCGAAATGAAACAGGCGGATGAAGCTATTCATGCGATCCTGGAGATTGCTTCGGGGGCCCTGGGGTACGAATATTTCGACAAAATCGCCGGCAAGATGTGCGAATGGCTCAATTCTGACTATGCGGCGGTTGCCCGCACTCAGAACAGCACGACGGCGAGAGTTATCTCCATGCAGCTGGACGGGACGATTTATCACGATCAACCCTATACTTTGGCCGGGACACCGTGCGGCAAGGTCTTGGAGGAAGGGTTTTACCTTTGCCCCGAAGGAGTCTCCCGGCTTTTTCCGGATGACCGGGAGCTGGACCGCCTGCGGGCGGAGGGTTATGTCGGGATAGCGTTGAGGAACAAGGCCCAGGAAACGATAGGAGTGCTTTGCGCCGTATCACGGCGGAGGCTGAATCTGCCTCGAAGAGCAGAAGAAGTATTGAGCATCATTGCGGCCAGGGCTTCCGCAGAGATCGAACGTATGACTCTCGAGGAGGACAAGAGGATGATCGAAAAACAGCTCTATCAGATTCAGAAGATGGAGGCAATCGGCACGCTTGCCGGCGGTATTGCTCATGATTTCAATAACATTTTGGCCCCTATCATCGGCTATGCTGAGCTGGCAATGGATGAAGTCCCTGAGAAGAGCAGGGTGAAACGGGACCTTGAACAGATCATCATGGCAGCTAACCGAGCCAAAGACCTGGTGATGCAAATCCTCGGCTTCAGCCGACAAACTGAGAAGGAGCCCAAGCCGCTACAGGTCAGCCTGATTGTCAAAGAAACAGCGAAATTCCTGAGGGCATCTCTTCCGTCGACCATAGAGATCAGTGCTCTGATCGCCCCTGACGCCATGCAAGGCAAAATCCACGGTGACCCGACTCGGCTCCATCAAGTCCTGATGAATCTGTGTGTCAACGCCGGGCATGCAATGCTTGATGGAGGAGGACGGCTGAAGATAGAGCTCTCCAATGCGGATGTGGATGCAGAGTTTGCTGTGCAGTTCCCGGACGCGAAACCGGGGCGCTACCTGAAGTTGACGGTTGCGGATACCGGGCATGGCATGGATCAGGACGTTATACAACGGATTTTCGATCCTTACTTCACTACGAAGAATGCGGAACAAGGCACAGGCCTGGGGCTCTCGGTAGCTTATGGAATCGTCAAAGGCTGTGGTGGATGGATCGACGTCAAAAGTGAACGAGGCAAGGGATCGACCTTCGATGTATTCCTGCCCGTGGTAGAGTACCCGGCCGGGCCGGAGAGGGAGCTCAGGCCGGTGGATTTTTGCTGTTCCGGGCGGGTGCTTCTCGTTGATGATGAAGAGGTCATCATCGATTTAGGAAAAGAGACGCTGGAGAAATTCGGCTTCGAAGTTGTCGCGATACGCAGCAGCATCGAGGCTCTAGAGATCTTTCGTTCGGCACCGGAGAGTTTCGATCTTGTCATAACCGACCTTACCATGCCGGGGATGACAGGCACGGAACTGGCCCTATCGCTCCTGAAAGTAAGGCCGGGGCTTCCAATCATCCTCTGCTCCGGACTCAGTGAAGCGGACAACGCTGAAAAGGCAAGAGAGTGCGGATTCAGTGGATTTATTACGAAGCCGGCGAGCATGACGGAATTGGCAGACACAATCCGCAGTGCCCTTGAGCGCAGAGTGAAGGCGCTGCCGGCACGAGCTCAAAGTTTCTCAGGGAATGGAGCACACACGACATGAAGTCGCCGAAAGGCTTATTCAGAAGGAGAACCATATGCTTAAGAGACGCAAACTGGGTACCAAGCTTGTGCTGGCATTTCTAACTGTCGGTCTGACTCCCTTTGCAGTGGTGGGCGTGATTTCCCTCATGAAGGCCGGCGGGGCGCTTTCCGATCAGGCATTCGGTCAGCTCGAAAGCGTGCGGGAAATAAAAAAAACGCAGATTGAGCAGTCCTTCGCTGACCGAAGGGCCGACATGGATGTCCTCAAAGAAACGGTGGAGGCACTCAGAGGGGCGGCTTTCGAGAAGCTCGAAACCGTGCAGGAGCTGAAGAAAGCTCAGGTCGAGGATTATTTCGCCAAGGTGCGGGCAGATGTCCTTGCCCTGTCGAAAAGCGACGATGTTTATCGCATGTACGCCGAGCTATGGAAATATCATGATATGATGCAGACGGGCCCTTCTGATCCATACGACACCACGTCGGATGAGTACGGAAGACTCTCCGAAACTCACGGGGCCCATCTTGACAACTTCGTTAAAATCCATGGTTACTACGATTTATTCGTCATTTGTGCTTCCCATGGCCATGTGATGTATACGGTGGCCAGGGAGCCGGATTTGGGCTCCAATCTTGCCGATGGTCCATACAAAAATGAAGCGCTGGCGAACCTTTGGAAGAAAGTAGTCAAAACGAAAGCGCTGGCAATCGAGGACTTCTCCCCATACAGCCCCAGCAAGGGGCAGCAGGCGGCGTTCATTGGGGCTCCCATTCATGATCAATCAGGTGCGCTCGTGGGGGTGGTGGCACTGCAGCTTCCCACAGAACCAATCAATAGAATCGTTCAGAAGCGTGACGGCATGGGAAAAACGGGTGAAACATACCTTGTGGGGAAGCACGGGGACAAGATTGCTCTTCGAAGTGATATGAAGACCATTGGTGAGGGCAAGTTTGTGATCGGTCATGACATCAAGACCCCATACATTGAAGAGGCCCTTGGGGGAAAAGAGGCTCAAGGTGTCTACACGGACTCAGCCGGCAACCTGGTCATGGTCGCCTACGATCCGCTCAAAATCGAAGGCTTCACATGGGCCTGCATTTCGAAAATAAACCTGGAGGAGGCCATTGCTCCCGGGAGTGATGGCGGCAAAGAAGACTATTATGCCCGGTACGTGGAGAGATACGGTTACTACGACTTGTTTTTGATCCACCCCAAGGGAAACGTATTCTACTCGGTGACCCATGAGTCGGATTATGGCACAAATATGGTCGATGGTAAATATGCCGGCTCCGGGCTCGGTCAGCTGGTCAGAAGAGTCCTGGAAACCAAGCAATACGGCGTTGCCGATTTTGCTCCGTACGCTCCCAGCAATAACGAGCCTGCGGCCTTTGTCGCCGAGCCCATCATGCAGAATGGAGAGGTGCAGCTCATTGTCGCACTCCAGCTTTCTCTTGACGCCATAAACCGGGTCATGCAGCAGCGCGCGGGCATGGGAAAAACCGGCGAAACGTATCTGGTGGGACCGGACAAGCTGATGCGGTCCGACTCATACCTTGACCCTGTAAATCATTCCGTCAAGGCCTCATTCGCAAACCCCGGAAAAGGGAGGGTGGACACCAAGGCAAGCCAGGAGGCAGCCGCCGGCAATACAGGAGAGGAGATCCTTATCGATTATAACGGCAACCCCGTACTCTCGGCCTTCACACCCATAAAAATCGGAGATGCCACTTGGGCGCTTATCGCCGAGATAGATGAAGCCGAAGCCTTCTCCGCGGTACACAATCTCAAGATTATGATGGCGATTCTTGCAGGGATCGGTATGGTTGTTATCGTAGCGCTTGCCCTGTTCATAGCTCGCTCCATCACACGGCCCATCAATCGTGTCGTTGAAGGTTTGAGCGAAGGCGCTGAGCAGGTAGCCGGCGCCTCGGGCCAGGTAGCCTCCACCTCGCAACAACTGGCCGAGGGTGCTTCCGAACAGGCCGCATCCATCGAAGAGACTTCCGCCTCCCTTGAGGAGATTGCCTCCATGACAAGGCAAAATGCTCAGAGCGCAACCCAGGCGGATAACCTCATGAAGCAGGCCCACCAGGTCGTCGAGCACTCTAACAGCTCGATGGTGGAGCTCACGACCTCCATGCAGGAGATATCGAGAGCGAGCGAAGAGACATCCAAGATCATCAAAACCATCGATGAAATTGCGTTCCAGACCAATCTGCTGGCTCTCAACGCAGCGGTGGAAGCGGCCAGAGCGGGAGATGCCGGCGCAGGCTTCGCCGTAGTTGCCGATGAAGTGAGGAACCTTGCCATGCGCGCGGCGGATGCGGCCAAGAACACGGCAAACCTGATCGAGGCGACGGTCGAGAAGGTCAAAGATGGCTCGGGAGTGGTGGAGCGGACCAATCAGGCATTCTCCCGGGTTGCCGTTAGCACCTCCAAGGTCGGTGAACTGCTTGGTGAGATCGCAGCGGCTTCAGGTGAGCAGGCTCAGGGCATTGATCAGATCAACAAAGCAGTGGCTGAAATGGACAAGGTGGTTCAGCAGAATGCGGCCAATGCGGAGGAATCGGCTGCCGCCTCCGAGCAGATGAACGCCCAGGCCGGACAGATGCAGATGTTTGTTGGGGATTTGGTAACTCTCGTAGGTGGAGCGCAAGAGGTGCGAGTCGAGGGCGGGGTATCGAGCTCCTCCTGGTTCGGAATGAGGGCTCTCAATATGGCAGCGAGCTCCAAAAAGGAAACCGCATCCCTCCCGGGACGTGACACCGATGAACCGCCGATCCCTCCTGGTCGCAAACGAGTGCCGTCGGGCGAAGTGGCCCACCTCCAACTTGAAGAGCTCTCGGACTTCTGAGACGTGTCGGCTCAGGGCGGCCTTGACGTCCCTGAGCCATTGATATCAATGGCTCGCCACGCTTGCCGCTAATGTTGTTGAAGTAAGCTGACATCAGATGTAGGGCGGGCTCTCCGAGCACGCCGGTAACGGCTCGTTCAGAGAACGAGCCCTACAGTTTGACGTTCGCAAAGCTTAATTCAACAGCATTGACGCTTGCCGCTACCAGCCGGTCACGGCCCGCACGCTTGGCCGCGTAGAGGGCCGAATCGGCGGCCTTCAGGAGGGTTTCCGGGTCTTCACCATGTTGGGGATAAACAGCCACTCCCAGGGAAATGGTAATTGCTCCCAGGCCCTGCCCCTGATACTCGAGGTGGAGGCCATGGACCAGTTGACGCAGCTCTTCGGCTCGACTGCATGCAGTCTCCATGGAAGTCTCCGGCAGGATCAGCGTGAACTCCTCCCCACCATACCGGCAAGCTACATCCTCTTTTCGCACATGGGCAAGCAAAGTCCGACCCAACTCACTGAGCAGGGCATCACCGGCCGGGTGCCCGAAGGTGTCGTTAAACCTCTTGAAGTGGTCCAAGTCGAGCATAATGACAGCCAGGGAGGAACTTTTGCGGTGGACCCGGTACCGGGGAGAGGACGAAAGTTGCAGAGGTTCAGCTGAATAGAGTTAACTCAGCCCTCTTTATCGGATTTCAGACGTGCCTGGCGGATGCCGGCGAGGATGAGATCGTAGCGGAACTCACTTGCCAGATCGGCCAGCCTGTTGCCTATATTCCGGTCCACCTCCCGGATCTGCCCGATAATAGCCTGAGTCTCACTGATGTTTAGACTCCCGGCAGCACGTTCGAGGGAAGCCAACAAATCCGAAGGCAATCCTGCAAGATCCTCCGGCGTCACATGGGCTTGCTTTGCCTTGCCAAAGTCTTCCTTTGAAGGAGGGCTGCCTTCCACGTCATACACGTACTGAACCCCCAGCTGTCTGCTAATGGCATCGAAAATATCCGCTTCTCGGAACGGCTTGCGAACGAACTCGTCGCACCCGGAGGATAAGGCCAGTTCCTTTTGTTCTTCAAAGGAGCTGGCAGAGATGCAGATGATTTTGGCTCGCCCTTTCTGGTCGGATGATTTGATTCTGCGGGTAGCGTCGTATCCATCCATAACCGGCATGCGCATATCCATCCAGATCAGGTGTGGATTCCACCGCTCGAACTCTCTGATTCCTTCCAGCCCGTTTACGGCTTCTCGCACTTCAAAACCCACGGACTCGAGCAGCTTGCGCAGCAATAAGCGACTTTCCTCCATATCCTCTACAACCAGGATACGGTAGGGGGGAGTACCGGGTGCAAGGCCGATCACCCTGTGCACGGACTGCCCTGTTTCGACGGCATTAGCGGGTCCGACCAAATCGGCCTGTATATCAAACCGGAAGACAGATCCCCTGTGAAGCGCACTCTCAACACGGATATCGCCGCCCATGAATTGCACATACCTGCGGCTGATGGCCAACCCCAAGCCGGTGCCTTCTTTGACCGGTTGACCTTCCCTGGCTTGCACGAACGGATCGAAGATGGTGCGAGCCTGCTCAGGTGAGATCCCGATACCCGTGTCCTCCACCTCAAAGAGCAATCGGGCTGTAGAAAACTCGGCTTCCCGCTGCCTTTCATCTCCCGTTGCATTCGAAACCCGGAGAATCACGCTGCCTTTGGTGGTAAACTTGATGGCATTGCCGATAAGATTGAGGAGCACCTGGCGCAGCTTCGCTTCATCCGTTGAGATGAACCGGGGAACATCGGAAGCAACTTCAGTCGTGAACTGCAATCCTTTTCCTATAGCCCGACCGCGCTTCATTTCCTCAATGCCGAGGAGAGTCCTGTGGAGATCGAAGCCTTCCTTTCTCAACGCACTATGACCGGCCTCGATTCTGGACATCTCCAGAACATCATTGATGAGTGTGAGCAGATGCTCTCCGCTGCGGCTGATCATAGATAGAGTTTCACGGTTTGCCTTGCTGATCACAGGGTCTCTCTCCATCAACTGGGTGAAACCGAGGATGATGCTAAGAGGTGAACGCAACTCATGGCTCATGTTGGCGAGAAAAACGCTTTTCGCCTGATTGGCCGCTTCAGCATGCTCCTTTGCTACGACCAGCTCATCGGTGCGCCGGATGACCAGATCCTCAAGGTGATCGCGGTATTCCTTAAGCTTCGCTTCCGCCTCGACACGTTCCTTTTCCTGCCAGTCTCTTTGCAGCCTGGCCTTGAGGATGGGCGAAATGCTCATGGCTATGCTCTCGAGTAAATCTTCGTCCTCCTCGGTAAAGCTGTGTTCCCCATTGGCCACTGAAATCAGCCCGATGGTCTCGTCTCCGAAGACAATCGGTACGGTGAGAAACGTGTGGATGAGGAGGTGTCCCTTTGGTGTGCGGAAAGGTCCGTCGGAACGAAATGACCTTTTTTCTCGAATTGCATTCCCCCACAGACTTTCACCCCAAGTGGCGCAGGGGAAAATGGTCGACTTGGCGGAGACCTGACACTCGTTCCAGATACCTTTTGTCAAACTCGGAATCACCAGATCGCCATTTTCGGCAATAAATCCGAAAAGGCCAAACTCGCTCCTGGAAATCCGAAGAACAATTTCCAAGATCTCGGCGTACATCTTGTCGTTGGGGACGGTCAGGAAGATATTCGCAATCTGGTTCAGGATGGTTTTCTTTTGCTCCGAACGCCGCAAAGCTTCTTCAGCCTGTTTTCGCTCGGTGATATCCACAATCACCGCGATGTTTCCAACCACCTTGCCGGTGTCGTCGTATTCCGGGGCTGCGTAGAGGCTGTATTCAATCAGAGAGCCGTCCTTCCGACACCGCACCAGGTCCTTTCCAATGATTGCCTTCCCGGAACGGACCCATTCGCGAAAACGAGCGAACTCCTCCTTACTAGCTTCCGGCACCGACGGCAGGAATTGCCCCAGCACCTCGTCACGGCGCCAGCCCAGCATTTGCTCGGCTGTGGGATTCCAGATGTTTTTTACCCTTCCTTCCAGATCCAGGTCGAAGATGCCGACCGGAGCAGCGTCCAGCATCGCCCTTAGAGTCTCGTTCTTCTGATGCAGGGCTTCCTCTGCCCGCTTATGCTCGGTTATATCGAGAAAGGCTCCGACCAGACCCGCCACTTCCCCGTTCCTGTCCAGGTAGACATCTTTGGCAAAGATAACGGGGTGCAGCTGGCCGTCTTTGGCCTTCACCTGGAATTCATACACCTGGTGCTCCTGCCTCCGAATAAGCTCCATGTCCATGTCGTGATACTTTTGCGAGAGCTCAGCCGGCCAAAGCTCATAAACTGTTTTGCCTATGATTTCCTCGGCGGTGACACCCATGGTTTCGGAAAAGGCATCGTTACACCCCAGGTACCTGCCCTCTTTATCCTTGTAAAAAACCGCCACGGGTATGGCCCGCAGGAGTGAAGCAATGAACTGGCTCTTCTCGACCAAAGCCTCTTCCGCCTGCTTACGCTCGGCGATGTCCAATGAAAGGTCTCCCAACAGGGATAGTATCCGGATGTCGCTTTCGTCATATTCAGCAGGTTTGTTCCCAACCCCGATGATCGCCCTTATCAGGTTGCCTCTGAAGATCGGGACAACGGCTTCTCTTATCACTGGCGCATGCCCCTCCGGGAATCCTTTGCGGTGAGGTAAAGAAGCATAATCGTTGTGGATGACGGGGCGACGTTCATGAACACAATCGACCCACACCCCCGCCCGGGAAATATCATAATGGGTGCCCTTTCCCGCGGCTATACACATGGTTTTGAGAGTATTCGTCGACCAGTTCTGCAAGGAGAGGGTCTTCTGGTCTGCTTCTACAAAATGGTAAAAGCCGATTGTGCTGCCAGTTAGTGCTTCGATTTCATCGAGCGTTGCGGTGAGCAGTTCATCCATCGAGTGCGAGTTGGAGAATTCCAACAGACGAAGGCGCGCCTCCATAATGTTCTCAGCTCGTCTGCGTTCGGTGATATCTTCATACACTCCGAGAACCCCAAATATCTCACCGTTTGGCATGCGTAGCGGGACCTTGCTGGTGCTCAGCCAGATCTTGGCGCCTGACGGCGTGGTTTGAGGCTCCACCATGTTCATCTTGGGAAGGCCGGACTCCATGACCTGGCGGTCATCCGCCTGGTAGGGCTCCGCTTGTTCCCTCCAGCCCATGGCAAAGTCGTCCTTGCCCAGAAGCTGCTCCGGCCGGCTAAAGCCCGCATCGCAAGCGAAAAGGGTATTGCAGCCCAAATAATGGGAGTCCCTGTCTTTCCAGAAAACCCTGACGGGTATCGATTCCATGATCAATTGCAGCATGTTCCTGGATTGATCGAGCCGCCTGGCCGCCTCCTGTAACTCATGATGATCCTTTGCTAACAACTGCTCAGCCAGTTTGCGTTCGGCGACTTCAAGTTGTAGGTCGGCGCTTGCTTGTTCCGCTTGCCGGCGCGCTTCTACGGCCTCATTCATCATATCCAGCGCAGCCAGGCGGGAGGCCGTAAGAGCTTGGTTGGCGGCCGTCAGTTCCTGAGTGCGCTCTTCTACCTTACGCTCCAATTCGTCGTGTGCATTTTGCAGCAATGCTTTCTGCCGGCGATTTTCAAGTATGAGGGCGACGTAGTTGGAGAGATTGCTGATAAAGGGCTGATAAACGTCACCAACAGAGTCCTGTTCGATCTTGAAGACAAAAAAACCGAAATGATGCTGATAGGAATCGATGGCGATGACCCGCATGCCAGGCTGGTCGGCCAGGTTGCACTTGAAACTAGAGTTGGGCGCAATGAGCGCGTCGTCTTCCCGGGCTGGGCGGCGCAATGTTTCGCACTCAGCGCAAATGCTGGCTTCCATCTCTCCCGCCTGCACTGACCTGCCCCCCAGACAGACTCGACAGGCGGTGACGCCTGGTATTGAAATCACTGTCTGAGCATAGAATTCAGCGATACGGGTTATGTCGGGCAAACTAAATAGGATGTTTTGCGCCGCCAGGATTTGCCCCAGAACGCGCACATCAGCCTTTTGCCAACCCTGACTCGGATCGTTCCGCGGACGTTCCCCTTCACTCATGACTTCCCCTATTCATTTACCTGATTACATATTGCTGCAGCGCATCTCTTATGCTCAAGATCGGTCAGGTTGGTCTCGCGAAAACGCGACCGGCCCGATCCCAAATGCATCAAGCATTCGCTTCGAGCCCCGCCAGGAATTCCTCCGGCTTAATGTAGAACGGATTTACGACGATCTGGCCCTGCGCGATCATGTAAGGGTGCACTTGGAGCACTCTGAACAATGTGGCGCCGTCAAAAAGACGAGCGTCATATTGGCACATTCCGAAGTAGGGAAAAGTCTCGGTGATCATATTGATTCTAGCTTCATACTCCAGCACGCGGTCAGAGCCGGGAATGTCGCGAAGCGCCCAGCTCATTTCACCGCAGGCGCGTGAACCTCGATAGCCGGCTTTCTTGGCCAGAGCGTAGCGGGACAACATATTCTCGATCACTTCCCGCGGCACGAATCGTCCACTTGGACAGTAGGCGCTCTCGGCCTTGGTTATACCGAAAGCTCCTTCTTCCTCGGCCTGCTGGAGCTCTACCCCTTTTTCCAGAAGCCAGGCGCGGACCTCTTCCGGAGCAGTCGTGTCGGCGAAATAGCGGACCAGTTCTCCCCGTTTAAGTCCGGCGGCCAGATATTCAGAGACGATTTTGCGACGCTGCTCCTCAACATCATAGATCAAACACAGGTGATGGCATTCCGGAAAGAGCTCTTGTGTGAACCCCTTATCGGCTTCCTCTCTCTGGTCGTTCATGCTGGGTCTCCTTTCATGAATCAGAATATTGAAAACCAGACCACCAGTGATGCCGTTTCCCAATGCCGGGAAAAGGCATGTCGGCATTTTAGACTTGAGAAGTCACCAATCCTTTGGGGAGAGATCCACCTCAGGGCGGTTCCTTCAAAGAGTGATTCCGTCCCCTCATATTCCGATCCACCGCCCCGGGCTGCTCGGTTTTCAACGCCGAGAGTACTGAGAATATCGCAATGGAACCTCGGATACCGTCTTCAACATGGTTGCTCGGAATGCAATCCCTGGCGCAAATTCCCAGTGCCCTCCGGGATGAAGCAACTCCTGGGCACGCCGCGTCCGTGCAAGGTGTTCAGGACGACTGAAGAACCTCCTCAGGCCTTCTCAGATCAATAGGCCTTCATTTCACCTGGATAGCCGACTCTGGGTGATAATTCAAGATGCGCTGGTTACTCATTATAAAATTCAGATCCCGAGGCTTCAATGGAAAACAACACCATTCGTGCGAGCAGTTACAGCTTCCCTCCTGCACTATAAGGGCGCCACATTTCACATGTGGTCATTTGAGGCAAATGGCGGGCCCTCCGTGGAGCAGATCAAGCCCTGCAGGGTCAAGCGCTCCGTTCACAACTGATAGTGCATGTCACCACTCTCAAGGTCACCATCAGCAACGGACCTCAACTCTGTCGGTATCTGCGCGTCTACCGCCTCTGCCCGGAAATTGTGAACAGAATGTCCTCACAATTGAGAAAGCTCCTCCCCCCCGGACTTGCTCAGACACGAACAGTGGGGATGCCGTCCCCACTATTGCATGCCCATCCGGTGAAGATCATAAGCCGAGTCTCCTGCAGCCTTATCGAGCTTTGGGCTTAACGTGGGGATGACCCCAAGTGTACCTTTCATGAGATCGAGTACATGCGGGGTAAATAGTCTGTGAGGGAGCTCAGACGACAGATAGCCGGCCTCTACCATGGGCGTTCCGGCTGTCGAAAAATAAACAGAACCTGGCGCGACTGATGCATTCCGGTGTGGAACAGCTCGGGCCAAGGCTCAGTATCCGTAATCCCTATATTTTCCAGTTCTTGGGGATCACGCCGCAGGAGGTGATGATCGAATCGCTCTTGAAGGCGCTCTTTTGCATGTCCTTCAAGGACGCATGGTCAACACCAAAGCAGCAACGAGGGTCAAAGGCCGGGCCACAGGCGGAGGGCCGTTTCAATGTCTGCCATCTGCGGAACTGCGAGAGAGCCCAGCTTTTGGAGTAGCTTCGCTCCTGGTATGGTTTCTATATTCCGCGCATCAAATACGCCGGAGCGCAAAAACCTGATATCTATGCTCGCCTCAAATCGAGAGGAGCGAGAGCTTGTGGTGTGTGCTATGGCTGTCACGAGGGACCGGTCGCGCTCTTCGTATGGGATGCTTACGACAAGGCACGGGCGCACCTTTGCTGCAAGTCCAAGATCAACTAACCAGACCTCTCCCCGGTTTGGATGGATCGCTTTCTGTCTCTCTCGCATCAAGGGTCAAGAAAAGGTCTTCTGCTGCGCCGATAAGCTCCTCATCCGTGAGAGGAGGCACTTCCAGTTGGGCGCTGCGGCGAAGGATTTCAAGCGCAACCCTTTGCTTTTCCGCCTCCGTCAGCCGCTCGAAAGAATCGATGACCTGCTGTGCTGACAACGTCATGTTGGCCTCCCACATGAGTTTAATGCAACGTTAGCATGACCGTTGCGCTGAGGCAACGCCGTTTGCGCGCACGGGTCCCTTGCCGGTTGGCGCGTGTATCTTCATTTTTTGGGATTTTGGATCCAAAACCATTGCGGATGACGGTGCTCGAGGCTCGCTGAAAATGGCGATCGGGTCCCGCCGATTACGGCGGGCCGAGCAGCTTGATTCGCTTGCTGGGGAAATGAGTCGTGTTATGGGGGTTGTCGATGCGGACGATCTTGAAGCTCAGTGTTATGTTTGCTGCGGGTCCGGATGGGTAAAGGAGCCGCCTGCCTGCGCGGCCGAAGCCGGTGCTGGAGCGGCGAGTGAGCACGCTTTGGCACGGCGAAGGCACGAGAGCGAGGCGGACGTTGTCTGCGCCAAGTGCGAGGGGCGCGGGACGCTGCTTACTGCCGTCGGGAAGCAGCTGGTGGGGATTTTGCGGAGGTATCTGTGAAGCAGCAAATTAATGCCGAGCTAAGAAATCGGTTGCATTGTCTTATAACGTCTTATTTCAAGAATTCTTGCCAGACTCCTGCGGATCTCGATAGAGCACATTGTGCCCGTGCTCGGTAAAGAAGAAAGTGCTTTCCCCTTCATCAAAGATGCCCTCAGAGACCGGAGACTTGAGTGCCCGATCATATGCTTCTCGTTGCTTTGGTTTTAGATGGAGTGAGCGTAAGAATAGAACTTTGCGGGAGAGGCCGTGCCCTACAGCCAGGTGAAACTCCCTGGCTATGGAGAGAATATAGCGTCTCATTTCATGGACAAGCGAGGCAGGCACATCAGGCGATTCAGATCGATCTCCTATGGTCATGTGCTTCCCCCTAAGTGCAAATGGAAACATGATATCCGAATCAAGCTAGCCACCAAGCAGACTTGATCCAAGTGCGAGGTGTGCTGAGGACCTTGTTAAGCACCTCCATCAGAAATATTCGGTGGAGATACAAGAGCTCTCCTCACTACTTCAGCGACCGAATCTTTGGTGATTCCACGTTCCTTGCAATAATCGGATTTAAGCCAATCAGAGAGCTTTTTGTTGCCTTTGCTCGCATTGCAGGAGACACAGCACCTGGCGATGTTGTCTCGATTGACTATTCTCGCGTCATTAACGATGTGCTCCCAGGTTGCTCTCGTTTTGCATGATCCAAATTCAATACCACAATAGACGCAGTGCCTATCCCGATCCTTGACCTCTCTTTCCAGCCAGTCGGGGATCATCCAATTATTCATTTCATCCATCCGATTGTTCTGCTTCTTTTTCTTTCTTCGCTAAGTATTCGGATCTAAGTTGCGCGAGAAGCCTACCGTCTTGGGTTTTCCAACTGGTCCATCCATTGACAGTTGTCCTATCGCTGCCAGCATCTTGAATGCATGCAAGTGCCGCGTAGGAAAGACTGGAGTAGTTCTGCCCTAGAACCGTTATGCTTCCATCTGATGATAAAGCGCCTTTGTAAGTCCTTTGATTTCCTCCGCGGGGCTTGTAGTTGAGAATTAGTTCCGTGTCCTCCGAAAGCATACCAGAGTTTACGAGGTCAGCCAGTGAAACATCGTAAGTCCGAATCCCGGATTTTGGTTGGTCGTCTCGCTCTGTCGTATCCAGAACGGGACGATATTCTTCCGGGATTTCATATGCGATGTTGGCAGGTGCCCCAAACTGTGAATACTTCTTTACAATCCATAGCCGAACGTCGTTTTTCAATGTTTCCGCCCACTCTCTCAGATCGTTTGAGACAGCGTCGATAGGCATTCCGATGATTGGGGCCTTTTCAAAAATGTCTCCGAGCACCTTTCGAATGTCGATTTCCTTGATCCCCTCGTCCTCGAACTTCTCTTTGATTGATTCGTCACTGGTGACCATTTGAACCATGATTTCGGTCAGTAGCTGCCTTGTTTCGGTACGGGAAACAGCAAGAAGTTGCTTGGTTACTTGAGGAGCAATGTGTGTCCAAACGCTGTGATGGGCAAGTTCTGCTTCGACCACATACCAGATGCGAGAAGCTATATCAACGGCAAAGCCGTCCGGAATGGTTCCAGAGCCATCCGTTGTCTTAATCTTTGCCTTTGGAATGAATACTGAGGAAGGCCCGAAGAAGTGCTCCGAGTTGGCGATGACCAAATTCTCGATTTCCTGCTCATTCTGGAACTTGGTTTCGATCAGTTTTCTGTCATCGAGAATGATCATTGTCGATCTCTCCTTTCAGCACGATGACCGAGCCGATCCACCGGGGAGTGACTCTGTCACAAAGCAACCGCCAAACACGCACTCATGAGTGAGGGATGAAGTTAAAGCTCTCAATCCCACTGGTGCTGCCCCCTTGGAGCAGTTGAGTCTTTCAAATCTCATGTATGGGGCGAGCAGCCTATTAACCTGCGGTAGCTACCGAAAAGGAAAAGGAGCTGTCAGAATCAGTAGAATGGCAGAATGGTAGAGGAAATCAGATCGAAGTACCAGAGTTTTTTGCTCTTGAAGGTTTACCAGTCGGCGTGGCCGGCAAGCAGTGGGCTGGATGTACAGAAGCTATCTGCAGCTCTGGGCATCGGTCCTGTCATCGCCAGGCGCTTGCACCTGCGGCTTCAACGGCCCTTTCCATCAGCTCGAAACTGATGCCGTGCTTCACGAAAACCGGATGTTCAGGCACTTCGCCGGGAGCGGTCCGGAACCCGAGCCGCCGGAAAAACTCGGCGGATGTGTTCCGGGCGATGGTATGAATCCTGCCACCTCCCCTCGATGCGACGAGGCGGACGAGCTCGGCGACGAGGCTTCGGCCGATGCCGCGATGCTGCCGCTCCGGAGCAACCGCCAGGTGCCGCAGTTCCACCTCGGAGCCGGATCTCCACACCGCGACCAATCCGCCGACGAGCTGTCCGCTTTCTTTGGCGACCAGCTCCAGCTCCTCCCCGTCGATGCTGAACGCATGCCGCACGTCACGGGGAAGGTCGAGCGGCTGCCAAAGGACGTGCCAAAGGAGGTCGTCGAGCGCTGCCGCGTCGGTGGTGGTTGTTGCGGTGTGTATGGTTGCCTTAATCATCTTTCTTGCCCGATGTGATGGCGCGGGACACTGCTCACTGCGGTCGAGAAGCAGCTGGTGGGGATTCTGAGTTAGTATTTGTAACATGAGCTTCACCGGCCGCGCGCCTAAAATACTCAATAAAACAAAAACCGGCCCCGCGCGATCCGGTAGAAGCGGAAGTTAGAAGAAAATGTCTCATGTCAAGGGCTGTCAAGGGCTGACCCCATGCACGAGTATCTCTCTTCGCTCGATTCCCCGGCATATGATATGATGTAAGGTTCCAGTTCAGATCGTCGGTGACATGTCTGAATATCTTTCTTTTAATTGCATTGTCAGCAACCGTTTGATACTCTGCTGTTGTATTGGAATGCTCTGTATGCTTTAAGAGCTTTCTGTCCCAAAAACGCCCCTCATTTATACATACGCCAAATATTTAACTATATGATTATATGTGGCTTTTTTCTATTCTATTCGACGAGCTTTCTTGATGAAAAAGGAGGTGGATAAGATGGAAAAGCAACAAAAGCATATTTTGATTGCACTGATTATGTTAGTTTTTGCTAATATATTCGGGATGTTGACCGAAAAAGCATGCTGCGCTACTCCTGCTGAGATCGAGCAGTGGCTACAGGCACACAACGATTACCGGGCGCTGCATGGATCACCGGACGTGACATGGAACACTACCGTAGAAGCAAGCGCTCAGGCATATGCCAACACCTGCCCGTCCGGCCATTCCGGATCGGGGTACGGAGAGAATATAGCCTTTGCCACTTACACTCAAACTCCGCAAAATGTGGTGGATCGTTGGTACGCGGAAGAGCAGTATTACGACTACAACAATCCCGGATTTAGTTTAGACCCGACCAAAGCGATAGGTCATTTTACACAGGTTGTGTGGATGAGCACCACACAAATAGGATGCGGGTGTGCGACTGGATGCTCGGGCACGTATCAGAGCATCTGCGTTTGTCAATACTATCCCGCCGGCAACGTTATCGGCCAGTATGCGGCAAATGTGTTCCCTCTTAGCGGTGTGCCCGGTGCGCCCTCGCTCTCCTCGCCGGCCAACGGGGCCACGGTTTCCGGGACCTCTATCACCTTCTCCTGGAGTACGCCAACCGGCAGCCCCACCAAGTATCACATTCAAGTCAGCACCAGCTCGACCTTCGCTACCACCTTTTCCAACAATGAGAACGTCGTCGGCACCTCCATGACCGTAAGCGGCTTTCCCAACAACGGCACCACCTACTATTGGCGGGTGAGGGCTTTCAACAGCACCGGCTGGGGATCCTGGTCCGGCACCCGCAGCTTCGTCAACGGCAGCATAGCTACCGTGCCCGGTGCGCCCACCCTCAGCTCGCCGGCCGACGGAGCCACGGTTTCCGCAACCTCTATCACCTTCTACTGGGATACGCCAACCGGGAGTCCCACCAAGTATCATTTCCAGATCGCCACCAGCTCCACATTTTCTCCTCTAGCCTGGTCGAGCGATACCATAACCGGCACCTCGCAAGCGCTGAGCAGTTTTCCCAACAACGGAACCACCTACTACTGGCGGGTTTGTGCCTACAACAGCGTGGGCTGGGGGCCCTGGTCCAGCACACGATATTTCGTCAACGGCAGCACCGGCACCGTACCCGGTGCACCGACGCTCTCATCGCCGGCCGACGGGGCGACGATTGCGGCAACCTCTATCACTTTCTACTGGAACGCGCCAACCGGGAGTCCCACTCAGTATCATCTCCAGCTCAGCACCAATTCCGAATTCGCTTCCCTTGCCTACGACAACAATAACATAACCGACACCTCGCGGCCACTGACTAGCTTTCCCAACAACGGAACCACGTACTACTGGCGGGTCAGGGCCTACAATAGCGCCGGCTGGGGGCTTTGGTCCAGCACCCGATACTTCGTCAACGGCAGCACAGCTAGCGTGCCCGGCACCCCCACGCTCAGCTCGCCGCCCAACGGGGCGACGGTTTCCGGGACATCTATCACATTCTCCTGGAACGTACCATCCGGCAGCCCGAGTAAATACCACATTCAGCTCAGCACCAGCTCGACCTTCGCAACAACCTTTGCCAGCAGTGACAATGTCAGCGGCACGTCCATAACCGGAAACGGTTTTCCAAACACCGGTTCCACTTACTACTGGCGGGTCAGGGCGTACAACAGCGCCGGCTGGGGAGCCTGGTCCGGCACCCGTAGCTTCATCAACGGAGGCGTTCCTGCTGCCCCCACGCTCAGCTCGCCGGCCAACAACGCCAAATTGTCCGACACTTCCGTGACCTTCAAGTGGAATGCCTCTGCCTGGGCCACCAAGTACTGGCTGGCCGTAAGTAGCAGTTCTTCCTTTAGCGAGGATACCAGGGTATTTTATGGGAGCGTCGGCGCGGCAACGTCTTACACACTCAAGCTTCCCAGGGATGGCAAGACGTACTATTGGACGGTTTGCGCCGGGAACAGTGCCGGCTGGGGTGCGTGGTCGCTTTACAGAACCCTGAAAGCGCCTCCGCCTAACAATTCGGCCGCTTTGCTGCTGTTGCTTGAAAATTGAGTATCGAACACTTGCATCAAGTTTCTGGTATAAAGATTGCCCACGTCCGCGGACTCGAGCCGCGACGGCTCGGAGTTCGTGGCGTGGTATGCCCGGGGCAAGAAGAGCCGCAATGCTCAAGCTCTACAATCTTTTTCCCGTAAGCATTCCCTACCGGCGAAAGCGCAGTATACTGGGCGCTCTAGTGCGGTGCAGGGCACTCGCGCATGGCCTGTACGATTTTGCGGTAGACGTCCGATGCAAAGGAGTTAAATCTGCTCTTGTGAATTAAGGGTCACCCATTAAAAGGCTGTAGGTCAAGGGGAAAAGTTCTCCTGTTTCAAGAAATAGCTTTTTTTCTTGAACCGAGCGAATCACGAATCGCCATCTGGTCTACAGCGGCCTTCCTGCGCCCTGAATTTCTTGAGTTCAGTGTCAGTCCTTCACTGCACCAGTCACCCATCGGGATTTAGATCCATTGAGGAGATGCTCGGAGCATGGGGATCGAATCACCTCGACTTGCGTGGAAACCGACTTGAGGGAGGCGTAGACACGGCAACGTCCCGCGCTCGGAAGAAGCGGCGGCCCCAAGAGTGTGCCGCTCCGAGCGCGGTTGACGTTGCCTGTGGAAACGCCGAGTGAGTCGGAGGGTCCACGCGAGTCGAGGTGATTCGATCTAAAACTGTTAATGTGAGAGATTCACCCCAAGGACCCTTCCGTCTTTTGACGGACCAGAAAATCTTCGGTACCATGCCGCGTCCAATTGGAGGATGACAAATCTTGTGGTTTTAAGCCAACCCAATGGTGGCTCACGGCATGGGCAGCAAAGCTACTGAAAACCCTTCGGGTGGGACGGCTTCCAATCAAATCTGGTGGTTCTGCCAACCCCTTTGCCGGTTCACCGTCCCAGCCAACCTTTAGGCAAAAGCTTTTTGGTAATCAAAGGGGACATTGTCCCGCATGACATAATAGGCTGCCCTTGCAAGCTTATGTGCTAA
>ENA-OSEO01000540-OSEO01000540.1-sediment-metagenome-genome-assembly--contig:-NODE-540-length-93838-cov-7.649673_pt1 | contig 93838 bp, 84 predicted proteins | sample MGYA00237883_ERZ534232 | MGnify/ENA metagenome assembly ERZ534232
ATGGATGGGAGGATGTCGGTCAAGAATCCGGCTGATTGCCTCCAACTCCTTGGCTTGATCGAAATCCTGACGGAAAGACGGCGACAGCAGCTTTTGTTTTTGTCTTTTATCGCGCATGTTGGGCGTGGCCTCTTTCTTGCTAATGCAATGATATCAACTGGTTGGCACCTTTTTAATATCATGCAATGCAAGAAATTTCCACCCTAATCTGCGCGATTCTCTTTTTATAATAATAAGTTAGCTTCATGGACAGACACTAGTCTATCTGTCGATGGTCCAGAATCGAACCGTACGCTTCCGATCCGTCTCATATATAGACCCGTGAGATGCCTCAACGGCCTCGTTTCTTAAGAGGATTTGTTTGCCTGACGTCAAACCGGATGTCGGGATCATCCGCAGGGCTGTTGTCCCGAAGGGGAATCCTCCGGCAAGCGTATAACCTTATTATCGGATCGGTTATTGCCGGAGAGGCGCTTTCCATTTTGACGTATCGGCAAGCCGGAGGATGAACTCAAGCCTTATCAGGTCGTTGAACAAGGCGATCTGCGGCGTTGGGCTTCGTTATTCGTCACTGCGGAGTATTGTATGTGGGCCTCATTCCTCAGGATTCGCCCCACGCCTTCGGTCACGCCTTCGGGGTGACTTGCATGTCATCCTCTTGCACCGGCCTGCTCGCAAGCCGGTTTTTCTGCGGCCTGTTATTGGAGCCCGGGGGTTCGTTTTGGGCTGATAGGTGGATTGGTTTGGTGTGAGAACTCGGAGATTGAAGCCGGACCTTGCGAAGGCGAGAGCAAGACCGAGACCGCATGAGGAGGGAAGCCTCTGGCCGCTTTTTCAGTTCTCGTGACATCGCTCCCGCGGTGTCACGGGCGCATTCAGGGATGTACGAGACAGGCTAGTCCGGCGGGGTTGCCAAGCGCAGACGTTTCAGTGTACCCTCCCGACGTGAGCGCAAGGAAAGGGGACGGAAAGGTATGCATACATTGGGGACGTGGTTCAGGATACTGATGGTACTCGTGTTCGGGCTTGCAGCCGTAACGCAGGCGAACTCCGGGGATCGGGTCTCGTTGCGCATATTCACCGAAGCGTATCCGCCGCTGAACTTCGTGGAAGGCGGCGAAGTCACCGGCTGCGCGACGGAGGTGGTCCGGGAGATTTTTCAAAGAACCGGCGATGCCGGAGAGATCCGACTGGTCTCCTGGGAAGAGGGCTATAAAGCGGTGTCGGAACAACCGAACACGGCGTTGTACTCCACGGTCATGACCGCCGAGCGAAAGAACCGTTTCCAATGGGTGGGCCCCATCGGTGTGTTGGACACGAATTTCTATGCGCGCCGGGGTTCCGGAATCGGGATAGCCACCCTGGATGATGCAAGAAAAGTCGGTGCGATTTCCGTGGTGACGGATTATTACAGCGAGCAGGAACTCCGAAATGAAGGGTTCGCGAACCTGCGGGTCTTTGCCGATGAGGAAACCGCCCTCCGGAAGATGCTTGACGGCGAAACGCAGCTGTTTGTCGGCGGCAATGTGGTGATGCCGGCGTTGTTGGAAAAAGCGGGCGCCAAGGCGGGGGATGTGGAGCCTGTCTTTACGCTGTCCACGGATCTCACCTATGTGGCCTTTTCTCAAGCCGCGCCGGCGGCCGTGGTGGACCGCTGGCAGCGGACGTTGAACAAAATGAAAACCGACGGAACCTTCCGGAGAATCTACGCGAAGTGGCTTCCCGCCGAGAGGCCGCCCGGCGTCCTGCAACTGGTGACCGAGGAATATCCGCCCGTCACCTTTATGAAGGATGGAAAACCGGCCGGATTCGTGACGGACATGGTTCGGGAAATCGCGGCTCGCCGGGGCGTGGCCGAGCCCATCCGTTTGACCTCCTGGAAGAACGCCTACCACATGGCTCGGATCCATCCCAATGTCGTACTGTTCAGCGCCGAAAGAACCCCCGAGCGGGAGAACCTGTTTCAATGGGTGGGCCCGGTGGGGAAGAACACTGCGATTCTCTACGCCAAGCGGGGCTCCGGCATCCGTCTGAACACCCTGGAGGAAGCCAAAAGACTCGACGCCATCGCCACCACCACGAACTGGTTCACGGAGCAGCGCCTGAAAGCGGAAGGGTTCGGCAACCTGGTCGGGTCCCCCGACCCGACGGAAGGAGTCCAGAAGCTCATGAGGGGCGATGTGCAACTTTCCATCTTTACGGACATCACCGTTCCGGAGATCGTGCGTAACGCCGGATTCCGCATGGAGGATCTGGAGCCCGTTCTCACCGTGTCCCAAACCGAGTTCTATATCGCCTTATCCCTGGGCACGCCGGCGGAAGTGGTGCGGGCCTGGCAGGCGAGCCTGGACGGACTGAAGAAAGACGGCGCCTTCGAAACCATCTATCGCCGTTATCTGCCCCACGCGGATTTGGACGATTTGTTGTAGCAGACTGTCTAAAAACGCCATCTGCGGTAACGCCCTTGGCGTGACGCTCCACCCTTTGTCATTGCGGCGTTACTGCACAGGCGCGCCGCATTTCTCGGGATTCGTGCGACCTGCATCTCATCGTGGTGGAGCAGCCTGCCCGCCATGCGGGTCATCAACGGGCCGGCAGCAGTCAGGGAGCCTATGCCGAGGTTTTTCTTTTCAACGACTGTCCCGAATGCTCCGTGGATGCATGACTTCCGACCTGCAAACGGTCGGGATCACCGGCCGCGCCGAACGTGTCCGAATGGTGAATTGGGAATCACTGCGGCGTCGCACCGTCTTTGACGATCCGTCGCGGGATGGAGTACGTGTTTCGTGGAACCACCGGTCCGGTAACCATCACCAGAGAGGAGGAAGTTCCCATGATCAAGATCAGTGTGTTGTATCCGCATGAGGAAGGCAAGAAGTTCGACATGGAGTATTACTGCAAAAATCACATACCCATGGTTCAGGGGAAGTTGGGCGCCGCGCTGAAGGGAGTGGCCGTAGAACAGGGGTTGGGAGGCGCAAGACCGGGATCCCCCCCGACGTACATTGCCATGGGGCACCTGTATTTCGACTCCATCGAGGCGTTTCAGGGAGCATTCGGGCCGCACACGGACGCCATTATGCGCGATATTCCCAACTATACGGACGTCCAGCCCACGATTCAGATCAGTGAAGTGAAGATTTAGGTTTTTGGGAACCGGGATGCGGCCCGTGCCGCCCATGGCGGGCCGCCGGTTTTTGCGGAACGGCGGCCGCGTCCTTTGGGAGCCCTAACAGCCCGTTGATAAACCGTATTGCGGGCAGGCCCGGTCAAACTCCCGGGCCAATAGAACGGATAGAACGCCTTCGCTGCAGCCCACTTCGAGCGCGTGCTTTCCGGTGACCTGCGAAGCCAGCCAATCGATGCGCCGCCGCGCCTGTTCCCGGGTCTCGGCGCTTCCCCAGAGGCCCAAGTAGGCCTGTGCAATTCGGTCTCGGGCAAGAGGAAACCCTTGGGGCGGAGACGGCTCGCTGAACGTCTCCATCCGCGGGGAATGGGCTGGGTCAAACGGGAACGCCACCGACATCTTCCTCCGGGACACCTGACGGTTTACTCTTCGCTGAATAGTCACAGCGGTGATCGATGATGCGCGGCGACCCACGGGTGGGGAAGTCATCCCAAGGTCTGAAACAGACGCGATCGCGACAGCGGTTCAGGCGGTTCCAGATCCGGAACCACCGTGGGGGCCTCGTCCGGACGCCTGTTTCTGTACGATTCACCGGGAGTTCCATTCTGTTCGCGTAAACCGGGCGTCCAGGGCGCGCCGGAAACGCCGCCGGCGCGCCTGCCTCAACCGGATCGAACGGCGTGTACTTCTTACCGTACTGCACAAGGTTTTGCAATTGAAAGAACAATATCCACACACGCTCTCGAGGTGTGCGGCCTGCGTCTGTCGATGTTGAAGGCCGGGAACGCTACGCGCGCCAGGTGGCGGCCAAGCGCCCGCCCAGGCGGGTTCCCAGCGCAAGCAACGTCAACGTGGGCGGCAGTCCCCAGGGTTCCGGGATGACCGAGGCGTCGCAGACGTAGAGCCCGTCCCGCCGGGTCTTCAGATGGCGGTCCACCACATCCCCGATCTTGGCCGTACCTCCCGGATGCGTCGCCGTAAACCAGGTCTTGAAAATATGGCGGGCGCCCGCATGGTTCAAAATCCTCCGGGCGTGCTGGTATCCCCGCAGCAGCTTCTCCCGGTCCGCGGCATGAAGCCGCTTGCGCACTCCGCCCCGCGCGGTGAGACGCCCGCCCAGGCCGTCCCTGACTTTGACCATGATGGGCAGGATGCGTCCGTGCGCGGGCCATCGGTGGAAGCGCAGCACTTCCGCCGCGAACACGGAGAAAATCCACCTCGGCCAGACGAGGTCCGTTAGAATATATCCTTCGCCCACATCCTGATATCCCGCCGCCATGGGAAACTCCCCGCCGTAGCGGTTGTCGTCCGTTTCCCCCAGGGCCGCCAGCAAGGGGTCGAAAAAGAAGTCGCGTCCGGCTTCCCGGATTCCGGAATTCCGCAGGATGAGCGGGGTCCCGATGCCGCCCGCGGCCAGCACGATGACGGGGGCGGTTACGTGTCGGGTCCGCCCTTTGTGGGTGAATTCCACAGAGCCGGCGGAACCGGCGTGGGTCGCCACGCGGTTCACATGTACGCCGGTCATCAGCGACGACCCGTTACGGAGCGCCTCGTCGATGTAGTTCCGCGCGGTCCATTTGGCTCCGTAAGGACAGCCCATGGTGCATTTATTGCAGCCGGGACGGCATCGTTCCTGGTAGACGAGTTTCGGGAGTCTGCGCCACGGATATCCGAGAGCCTGCGCGCTTTCCAGGATCCTTGCCGCCGCGGGACCCATCAGATCGTCCGACAAGGGCGCCATGGGAAGTTCCCGTTGGAGCCGGTCCACGTAGGGGCGGAGATCGATACCGCGGGCATCGAACATCTCATACGGGGGATCGAAGGCGCATGCGTAATAGAGGATGGAACCGCCGCCGTAGACGATTCCGCGTATCAGAGCCAGAAGCTGTGGGGTGAACAGGAGGCTTCTGCCCGGAATCAGGGCCATGGACGCGCTTTGAAGGATAGTTCCCCGGATGGGATCTCCGGATCCCTTTTCCAACACGAGGACTCTTTTCCCGTGCCGGCTCAGTTCATGCGTGACGGCCGCTCCGCCCGGTCCGGAGCCCACGACGACGGCGTCAAAGGATGCGTCCTTCAAGATATCCATGAAATCCCCCTTGCGTCCGGCATGCATCCGGGTGGGTTCATAGCGGTGAGTGGCCGGCCCATGCCTGGAGGATACTTGAACTCGGACCGATGATGTTATCGCCGGGATGCCAATACAAAAACGTAACAAAGCGTCGGAGTGGGGTCAAGAAATGCGGCTTAGATCTTTTGATTTGACACGGAATGTACCGGATGCTATCATCTGTTAGTATTTAATGGTGAGTTCCTTGGGTTCAAAGAGGTTTTTCAATGCATCAGGACAAATGGTTGACTATAGATGAACTGGCCGAGTACCTGAAAATGGGCCGGACAAAGCTGTATCGAATGGCTCAGGACGGGGAAATTCCCGCTTCCAAGGTGGGCAGTCAATGGCGTTTCGACCGAGAGGAAATCGACCAGTGGATGAAAAGCCAACGACCCGCCGTTGCCGGTCATAGAGAGGAAGGCGCCATCCGATGATCGAAAAAAATTTCGACATCGCATTCATCGCCGACCTTGCCTTACGGGAAAAACAGATTCAACAGAACTATCGTCCTGTCATCGCGGTGCACAAGTGGTTCGCGCGCAGGCCGGGTACGCTGTTTCGCGGGCTGCTGCTGTCCGAGTTTTCGGACAGACCCTTGCGGGATGCGTTTTACAGGGCGAATGAATTTCCGAGAATCCGGATCGGCGACCCATTCATGGGAGGAGGAACGCCCCTTTTGGAAGCGAATCGGCTTGGCTGCGACGTGGTCGGTTTCGACATCAATCCCATGTCGTACTGGATCGTAAAGCAGGAAATCGAGCATCTTGATTTAGAAGCCTATGATGAAGCCGCCGAGTTCCTCCGAGGCGAACTTGAAACAGACATCGGTCCGCTGTATCGTACAAGGTGCGCCGTCTGCGGGGATGAAGAAGCCCATGTGAAATACTTCCTGTGGGTAAAGACCATGGCGTGTACAAGCTGTGGACAACGTATCGACCTCTTCCCGGGTTTTCTCCTTTCCAGTAATGCAAGACATCCAAAGAATGTTTTTATCTGTGCTTCATGCGGGCAATTGACCGAGACGGTGGATCGAAAGAGTCCCGGTATCTGCCGGCATTGCGGCGCAGGCCTTTTGTTGAGCGGGCCTGCAAGTCGAAACCGCTGCCACTGTCCCCACTGCGGGACCAAGAACCGTTTCCCTATCGCGGAGCTTGGTCCTCCAAGACACCGTCTCTTCGCCATGGAATATCACTGTCCGCCGTGCAAGCGGGATCATGTCGGCCGTTTTTTCAAAACGCCGGACAATCCAGATCTTAGCCGGGTAGCGGAATCCGAGGCGCGATGGGCGGAGCTTCGTCCCCTCTTTGCGCCCGATGATGAAATCCCTTCCGGGGACGAGACGAACCGACTCCACCGCTGGGGGTACAGGCGATATCGGGAAATGTTCAATGCACGTCAGCTCCTGGGCCTTGAATTGTCGGCCCGGATGATTTCAAAGATTGCAGACGAACGTGTCCGGAATGCTCTGGCGACGAACCTGTCCGATCTTCTTCGTTACCAAAACATGCTTTGCCGTTATGACACGATGGCGCTGAAATCCCTGGACATATTCTCCGTTCACGGCTTCCCAGTGGGCCTCATTCAGTGCGAGTCCAATTTTTTGGGTATCATGGACAGAGATCGAAACGTGTGCGTCGGAAGCGGGGGATGGAAAAACATCACGGAGAAGTTTCGCAAGGCGAAGTCCTACTGTGATGCGCCGTTTGAAGTGCGACACAGGGGCCGTCGGAAAGAACTGGTGCCCATCGAGGGCGAATGGATAGGAGATCATCTCAACGGTGGAAACAAGGCGCGACAAAGGATCGTGGAAATTCATTGCGGGGATTCGGCAAGCATCGAATTACCGGAATCCTCCCTGGATGCGGTGTTTACGGATCCGCCTTATTTCGGGAATGTGCAGTATGCGGAGTTGATGGACTTCTGTTATGTCTGGTTGCGGCGGTTGATCGGTAAGGATGTTGAAGCGTTCGGGAACGTTTCAACCAGAAACTTGAGGGAGTTGACCGGCAACGTTGATATGGGAAGGGATTTGGATCATTTTACGGAAGGACTATCCTCCGTTTTCCAGCGAACGGCAAAGGCTCTGAAGCCGGGCGCACCGTTATCCTTCACGTATCACCACAACACGCTCGAAGCCTATCTGCCCGTAGCCGTCGCGATTCTCGACGCCGGTTTAACCTGTTCGGCCACGCTGCCATGCCCTGCGGAAATGGGTGCTTCCATCCATATCAACGGCACGGGCTCTTCCATTATGGACACGGTATTCGTATGTCGAACGACCGGGGTCGTTTCAAGAAAAACGTTACCCGGTTCCGTGGAAGGAGTCGCCTCCCTCGTCCGCCATGATTTGGCGGAACTTCGGAGAGGCCATGTGAAACCGTCCTCAGGGGACACACGATGCATTGCATACGGTCATCTTATCCGCTTGGCCATATGGAACCTCAGGAACGTCTGGGACAAGACGATGAGCACATCCCGGCGAATCGCGGTGATCGGCAATTGGCTCCGTGATTTCGGAGGATGGTCCGAAGTGGAAAAGCGCCTGAATGAACCAAACGGCGCGGCTTCTCCCGAACCTTTCTTTGCCGCACGCGAGCCCAGCGAACATTATGGTAATGAATATGCCGACGTTTCCTTTTGAAGTGACGTTCGAGGACATACTGAAAGATCCGGAGGGTTATGTGGACGCCGTGTTTTCCTGTCTCGAATCCGAGTTCCTGGTCATGCCCAAAGGGGCAGGGTTTATCGAATATCCTGTTTTCGAGCGTGGTTACGAGGCATTGAAGACGGTCACGAAAGGGTTTTTCGAGTTCGAGTCTGCGGCTGTTCTTTCCGTAGCCTTGCACGAACCGATTTCACTGGTGGTTCTCCGCACCATGCTCGGCTTCACTCCTTCCGAATGGGGTTACGTGACGAGTCAGAGAACCGGGATCCTTGTGACTCAAGGATTTGTCCGTTCTCTGGACCGCAAGGTTCGCATGGCTCCCGAGTCGCCGATCCGCATAAACGGAGTCACGAAGGAACGACTCGAAGCCCTTGTGAATACAGCATGCCGGCTGCTCTCTGAAGGAGTCCCCCAGGTGGATCCCGCGCAACTGCATCGACTGGACAAGGCGGACACGAAACGAGGCGTGGAAAGCGTTTCGAATCTTGCCGGAATGGGCGTTCCTTACGCCATGTTGCTCTACGAGCGTTTCCTCGGAAGGCCGTTCGCCGGTCATCGGGATTCGGTCAGTGAACTGGTGGGAGACAGCCTCGAATCGGCTATCGAAGCAGTCTTGTCCGCTGCGGGAATCAGTTTTCGCAAAACGAAACGCGCGGAACGTATCGAGGGGTTCGATCAAACGCCGGATTTCATCATCCCGAGTGAGTTCAACCCGCAGATCATCATCGAGGCGAAGATCACAGAAGACGACGGCACGGCTCGGGATAAGGTCACCCGCATTCAGCATCTCGGGGAATTGAGCCGCGCAGGACGTCCGCAGCACATGCCGAAATACGAAGTCATCGCGTGTATTGGAGGCCGCGGTTTCGGGGTGCGCCGTGAGGACATGAAGAAAATGATCCTTGCGACGAGGGGCAAGGTCTTTACCATGAAGACCCTCGATCGGCTTGTGAAACATACCCGGTTGAAGGAGTACCGGACAAGGTAGATCAATGTCGGGGTTTTCCGAAATCGGGATACCGCTTTCGGTTCTTATTCTCCGATTCCCTTTGGATGTCCAGGAAAGATTGTGGAGCAAAGAAAGCGTTCTTCGTTTTCGACCACTTTTGGGTTTACTTACACATAACTAGTAGATACAATCAATTTTGTAGGCTGGCATGCTCCTCAAACCTCTCATGAATCCATTGCGGAACAGCAAATAGTGACACTCTATACGAAAGGGGGTAACCGGTGAGTTCAACCGATCCTCCTCATCGAAGGCACTTCAAGAAGGAATTCATCTGCAATCTTCCCATCGCTCATTCACGCTATCTACATTTGCCTCGTGGAAGGCATCCGCCATCAGCTGGTGATCGTGCAACAATTATTACATATTGTATAGTCTATTTAGCCTCCGCAGATTAACCCATTCTGATCGACATTATATGTCAAGCAAAGGAGATCAGTGATGGACTTAGTTGACCAGTTAAAAAGCATTTCCAGCCGCATAGAAAAGCAGAAAACGTTTATTCAAACTGAGGAAGCAACGAAAAATGCATTTGTCATGCCTTTTATTAATGCACTTGGGTATGATGTATTCAACCCTATGGAGGTTGTCCCTGAGTATACATGCGATGTTGGAACGAAAACAAATGAGAAAGTCGACTATGCAATAATTAGAAACGGAAAGCCAGTTATACTTATCGAATGTAAAACATGCGGGCGAAGTTTAGATGATAGCCAGTGCTCTCAACTAATACGGTACTTTCATACAACCGATGCAAAATTTGCTATCCTTACTAACGGCATAGTGTATAGATTTTATACTGATCTCGAAGCCCCAAATAGAATGGATTCTAAGCCTTATTTAGAACTGAACCTTTTGGACATAAACAATACTGCGGTTCAGGAGATAAAAAGGCTGACAAAGTCAGGTTACGATCTTGATAGGGCTCTGAGTTCCGCCAGTGAACTGAAGCATACAAGGGAAATAAAAGCGATTTTGAGCAGAGAAGTAGAAGAACCGAGCGATGTTTTTATAAGGTTCTTTGTTAGCCAGGTGTATTCTGGCAGGGTTACTAAGTCCGTTATCGAAACCTTTGGAGCTGTCGTCAAAAAGGCCGTTTCACAATTCATAAACGAGAAACTTAATGAGCGACTCGAATCTGCTATTAATAGAGATTCTGAGCAAACTGATAATGATGATGATAAATTACGTTCTGGAGAAGATAGTCGTATTACTACGACAGAGGAAGAATTGGAAGGTTATTACATCGTTAAGTCCATTGTGAGGCAAGTAGTTGATCCAAACAGAATAGATCATAGAGATGCTGTAGGCTTTTTTAGCATTCTTCTAGACGACAACAATAGAAAGCCTATATGTAAGTTGCATTTTAACAAGGAAGACAAATTTATAGGTCTGTTCGATAATAACAAAATAGAAGAAAGAATACATATTAAGTCTCTTAATGATATATTTGCATATTCAAGTAGGTTACAGGCAACGATATCTTTGTACGACAGCTAATTACAAAATAGCAGCGACTAATGCTAAGCCTGGTAACTTTATGCGGTTTACTCAATGGATCGAAAGGCATGACGAGAGTAAAGTATTTATTGCGCTTTACATAGGCTCATCCTTGGTTCTGAGCATTGCAGTAAGTCTATTCTGGCTTCTTTTTGCAGTTGCTGTTCATTTATGCCTGGAATGGTATAAGCAGAATAGAATCTTTCCGAGCAATTATGTATTAATAACTCTTCGTACACTGTGGGAAGTTCTCCTTGATATCGGATTGGTGTTTTTTGCACTCGTGTTAACGATATATATGGATGTAATCTTTGGAGTTGTTGGTATAGGAGCCGCAGCACGTGCGAGCGCTCAAGGCATTGCAAGGTCCGGGGCGAGATTCGCAGGATGGCAGCGGGCTCTACGAGGAATTTTACTTTCGCTTGATGATGCGGTTCAGGTTGGTCGCTCGATTACGGCTAAAACAACTGTTTCTGAAAAGGCTGCAGATCGAACTGAAATTACAAAATGGGGGGGTTGGTTATCGACATGGTCTATAAAGGATCATATCTGCTTCTGGTTCACTTCTGGTTGTTTTATTCTTATTTTGCTATCACCCGTTCTATCATCGCATGGTATTACAGAAATAGTACAGCTCGTTAGAGTCGAACTAAAGCCGTTTCCCTAATATATGTTTAAGAAGAATACTGTGAACGAGTGCATGCAATCTCATAGAAACGCGGCATGGGCTTCCGTTAAACAACAGTTGTGTAAATGCTTCCCATAAAAGTGAACCACGCCAAGGTGTAGTGAGGGTGCGGCGGCAAAGGCTCTCCAAACGCTTTTCCCGGTGTGTGTTCCCTTTTTCGGCTTACCATCCCTCAACCCACCACCGTATCTCCCAATACCCCTAGAAAGAACACCACGCTGACCCAACTGTTCACCGTGAAGAAGGCCCGGTCCAGGCGGGTCAAGTCTCCGGGAGCCACCAGCCGGTGTTCGTAAACCAAAAGAACACCCACTCCCAGGACGCCGGCGTAATAAAACCATCCCCGCAGGAGAACCCAGCCCGCCGCCCAAAACAGCAGCCACGCCGCCGCGTGGAAGATCCGGGCCGCGGCCAGGGCCCGGGCCGTCCCCAAACGGGCCGGGATGGAATGCAGCCCCGCCTTGCGGTCGAATTCCACATCCAGGCACGCGTACAATATGTCGAAGCCCGCCACCCACAGCAGCACGGCGGGCGACAAGACGGCCGCCTTCCAGGACCAGGCGCCCGTAACGGCCAGCCATCCCCCCGCAGGCGCCAGGGCCAGGGCCAATCCCAGGAAACCATGGCACCACGCGGTGAACCGCTTGGTGTATGAGTACAGCAGCACCACGGCCAGCGCCGCGGGAGAAAGCAGAAAACACAGGGGATTGAGCAGGAAGGCGGCGCCGAAAAAGAGGGCAGAGGAGCCCAGGACGAGGATCAAAGCCGCCCGTTTCGAGATCTCCCCGCGAGGCAGGGCCCGATCCCGCGTGCGGGGATTCAGGGCGTCCAGCGAGGCGTCCGCGTACCGATTGAAGGCCATGGCCGCGCTCCGGGCCCCCGCCATGGCCAGCAACACGAGACCCGCCACCGCGGGTCGCGGCCGTCCCCCGGAGGCCAGGAACACCCCGGAAAAGGCCAGAGGAAGCGCGAACACCGTATGCTCGAACCGGATCATCTCCAGGATGCGAACCGGCAGCGACCGCATGACGTAGTCCCTCGATCCGGGCGGATCACCGGGGAATCTTGAGGGCGGCCCACAGGCCGTCCACCCGGCGTTTCACCGCCTCGTCCATCTCGATGACCTCGGGCCAGGGACGGGTATGTCCTTCTTCGGGCCACCTGCGGGTGGCGTCCAGCCCCATCTTGCCTCCCAGGTGGGGCAGGGCGGAGGCATGATCCAGGGCGTCCAGGGGTCCCTGGACGAAAGACACGTCCCTGGACGGATCCACGTTGTTGCACATTACCCACAGCGCTTCGCCCACATTCTGGACATCGACCCAGTGGTCGAAGACCACGATGATCTTGGCGAACATCATCTGGCCCAATCCCCAGAAGGCGTGCATGATCTTCTGGGCGTGCCCCGGATACCGCTTCCGGATGCTCACGAAGACCAGGTTGTGGAACACGCCCTCCATGGGCAGATTCAGATCCACGATTTCGGGGAGGGTCTTTTTCAGCACGGGCAGAAACACGCGTTCCGTGGCCTTGGCCATGTAGCAGTCTTCCATGGGGGGGCGCCCCACCACGGTGGCCGAATAGATGGGACGCTTTCGATGGGTGATGCAGGACACGTGAAACACGGGATAGTCGTCCGCCAGGGAATAAAAGCCCGTGTGGTCCCCGAAGGGGCCTTCCCGCCTTCGCTCTCCGGGGTGCACGCACCCCTCGATGATGTACTCGGCCTCCGCGGGAACCTTGAGGTCCACGGTCTTGCATCGCACCACCTCCACGGGCTTCCGGCGGATGAACCCGGCCAGCAGCAACTCGTCCATATCGTCGGGAAGGGGCGCCGTGGCCGCATAGGTGGTCACCGGTTCCGCGCCCACGGCCACGGCCACGGGAAGGGGTTCTCCCAGGGCTTCGGCGACGCGGTAATGCTGAGCCCCGCCCTTGTGCGTATGCCAGTGCATGCCCGTGGTGCGGCCGTCGTACACCTGAAGGCGATACATGCCCATGTTGGGCCGGCGGGTCTCGGGGTGACGGGTGAACACCAGGGGAAGCGTGATGAAGGGACCGGCGTCCCGGGGCCAGCAGGTGAGCACGGGGATCTTCGTCAGATCCGGTTCCGGATGCACCACTTCCTGGCAGGGGGCGTTCTGGACCGTTTTCGGGAAGATGCTCCCCATGCGCTTGAGCTTGGGGAGCAGCTTGAGCTTGTCCAAAAAGGTCTCGGGTTTTCCCGGATCCATGAACGCAGCGATTTCCTCGGCCAGGTCATCCAGGTTGTTTCGTTCCAAGGCCAGGTTCATGCGCCGGGGAGACCCGAACGCGTTGGTCACCACCGGGGCGTCGTATCCGGTCACCTGTTCGAACAGCAGGGCCGGCCCGCCCTGCTTGCAGACCCGATCCGTGATTTCCGTGATCTCGAGGTGCGGGCTCACGGGTTCCGTGATCCGGACCAGCTCCCCTTCCCGTTCCAACACCCGAAGAAATTCCCTCAAATCCTTGTAGGCCATGGTGTCGCCCCGTGTTGCGGATAAGGCGGCTCATCCCGCCAAAATGGACGTTCCGCCGGAGTCTTCAGGGGAGAGCGGGTTTCGGAATCCCGGTTCACCGGCCGCCGGCGTTTCCGCGGTAAACACGGTGACGACGCCCAGGGTGAGGGCTCTGAATCGCACCCGGACGAATCCCGTTCGCCGCAGCAGCTCCGCCAGTTGCTCCGGTTCCGAAAACTCCAGAATGGATCGGGCCAGGTATTCGTAGGCTTCCCGGTGTCCGGCGATCCATCCGGCCACCACGGGGAGCAGGCGCCGGAGGTACGTGAGATAGACCCGGGAAACGAGCGGACACGGCGGCCTGGAGAATTCCAGGATCACCAGTCTTCCCCCCGGCCGGAGCACGCGCATCAGCTCCCGGAATCCCGCCGCGGGTTCCGCCAGGTTCCGGATCCCGAATCCCACCATGGCGCCGTCGAAGGAGGCGTCCCGGAAAGGTAGCTGTTCGGCCTCCCCGCATACCAATCCGGCGGGACCGGCGCCCCGGCGTCCCGAGGCGAGGACCGCGCCCCGCCGCAGCATATTCAGGGAAAGGTCCAGCGCCGTGCATTCCTTGCCGGGATGCTTCAACAGTTCGAAGGTCAGGGGCAGCGTGCCCGCGCAGAGATCCAGGATCCTCCGGAAACGGACGGGCCGCAGCTCCGAGACGACCTTCCGGCGCCATGTCCGGTCCAGACCCCCGCTCAGGACGGTGTTGGCCGCGTCGTACCGGTGCGAAATCCCCTGAAACTGGGCGTGTACGAATCGTTTCTTGTCCGTGGACGAAGATGGGGTCATCCGGGCTCTCGAAACGTTCGGGAGAGTTCTTCCCAGGCAACGGGGCCGAGCCGGAGCACCCTGGGCGGATCGACGCTCACGTCCAACACCGTGGAAGGAGCGGCTCCGGGCGCGGGACCGGCATCCAGAATGAGGTCGATGCGCGGCCCGAACACGCGTTCCACTTCCGCACCGGTGGTCAGGCCGGGTTCTCCGGACCGGTTGGCGCTGGTGCCGGTGACGGGTTCTCCGTGCATCCGAAGCAGGGCCAGGGCCACGGGATGGGAGGGCATCCGCAGTCCGATCTTTCCGTCCGCGGACACCAGGTGAGCGGGGACGGAAGGGCCGGCCCGGATGATCAGAGTCAACACCCCGGGCCAGAACCGTTCCGCCAGGCGGACGGCCCCCGGGGAAGGCTCCGCCGCCCAGATCCGGAGCCAGCGGCCGTCCGGAATAAGCAGAGGCACCGGGTTTTCCGGATCCCGGCCCTTCAGATCGAAAATTCTCCCGCAGGCGGAAGCGTTTTCAAAATGGGCTCCCAGCCCGTAGGAACTTTCCGTGGGAAAGGCGATGACGCCGCCGGAGCGCAGAATCCGGCATGCGCTCCGAAACAGGGTGGTGTTGTCGGCCAAGGGGTCCAGAGGCGCCCGAGTCACGCCGCGCCGCCTCCGGCGGCTATTTCGGCTTGTTTGCGCCGTAACGCCGCGACGTTGTCCCGGATTTCCGGGTACTTCAGTCCCAGTATCTGCGCGCAGAAAATGCCGGCGTTGCGGGAGCCGTCCACGGCCATGACCGCCACCGGCACTCCCGAGGGCATCATCACCGAGGAAAGCAGCGCATCCATTCCGCGAAACACGGAGCTGCCGATGGGCACCGCGATAATGGGCAGATCGCACCATGCGGCCAGGACTCCCGCGAGATGGGCCGCCCAGCCCGCTCCCGCGATGATGACTTCCAGCCCCCGCTTGCGGGCGTTCAGGGCATATTCCTGAACCCGTTGGGGGGTCCTGTGGGCCGAGGCCACCAATACCTCATGGGGCACGCCCAGTTCGTCCAGCGCCTGTTTGGCCTTGGACATGACGTCCATGTCCGAGGCGCTTCCCATGACAATTCCCACCAGAGGTTTATCCTTCGGACTCATGCCTGGTCTCTTTCTCCGCATGCCGCCGTCGACGGGCCCTTATTGAGGCGCGGAAAGCCGGGTTCAGGCCCGATTCAGGGCCTTGGCGGCGATATCGCGCCGGTAATAGCAATCTTCCCAGGAGATGCGTTTCACGGCGTCGTAGCATCGTTCCACGGCCGTGTGAATGGTTTCTCCGAGGCTGGTGACGCCCAGCACGCGCCCGCCGCTCGTGACGTATCGTCCCCGTTCGTCGAACTCGGTGCCCGCGTGAAACACGGCCACGTCCTTCATGCCGTCCACGTGTTCCAGACCCGAGATGCGCTGTCCTTTCCGGTACTTGCCCGGGTACCCGCCGGAGGCCATCACCACGCACACCGAGGCTTTGGGACTCCAGGAGAGCTTCACGTCCTTCAGCCGCCGCGCGGCAACCGCCTCAAGAGGTTCCAGCAGATCGCTCTCCAGGCGCATGAGCAGCGGTTGCGCTTCCGGATCGCCGAAGCGGGCGTTGAATTCCAGCACCCGTATTTCGCCGTCTCGAATCATCAATCCCGCGTAGAGGACTCCCCGGTACGTTCTACCTTCCGCGGTCATGCCTTTCACCGCCGGAATCATGACTTCGTCCATGATCCGCCGTTCCAGGTCCGGAGAAATCACGGGGGCGGGGGAATAGGCGCCCATGCCCCCGGTGTTGGGACCCCGGTCTCCTTCGAAAACGGCCTTGTGGTCCTGGGACGCGGGCATGGGCAGTACGGTCTCGCCGTCCGTGAACACCAGGATGCTGGCTTCCTCGCCTTCCAGCTTGTCTTCGACGATGACCCGTTTGCCCGCGTCTCCGAACACCCGCTGAACCATGATGCGATCCAGGGCTTCCAGGGCTTCCTCCGGGGTGTCGCTCACGAACACGCCTTTGCCCGCGGCCAACCCGTCCGCCTTGATCACCAGGGGGGTTCCCCGCGTACGAACAAATCGGGTCGCTTCGTCCGGGTCCTCGAAGACGGCGAAGTCCGCCGTGGGAATGTGGTATTTCCGCATGAGTTCCTTGGCGAATACCTTGCTCCCCTCGATTTCCGCGGCGGCTCTGACGGGTCCGAAAATGGGAAGCCCCCGCTCTTCGAACACGTCGACAATCCCCTTGGTGAGGGGGACCTCGGGACCCACCACGGTGAGGTCTACTCCGGTCTTTTCCGCATACTGGGCGAGAACTTCGATGTCGTCCGCATCCATGTGCAGGCACCAGGCGATGCCGCCGATGCCCGCGTTACCGGGGGCGCACGCAATCTGTCGCACCCGGGGGCTCTGCTTGAGTTTCCATACCAGGGCGTGTTCCCGCCCTCCTCCTCCGACCACCAGGACTTTCATCGGACGCCTCCCTCCACCGTTTGCCGTTCCAGATAGCGGGATACGGCATCGTCATAGGCGCGGGTAAGCCGGAACACTTTCCGGGCCAGTTCGAACCGTGTGGCCGGCGTGGTGGACCCCCCCTCCTCGATTTCCTTCAAGATCCCTGGATAATCCGCCGGATCCGCCACCACGGTGACAAACCGGTGGTTCTTGGCGGAAGCCCGAAGCAGGGTGGGTCCGCCGATATCGATCTGTTCCACGGCTTCTTCCAGGGTGCAGTCCGGTCGTGCGACGGCCTCTTCGAACCGGTACAGGTTCACCGCCACGAGATCGATATAGGACAGCTCCCGGGCCTCCATCTGCTTCCGGTGTTCTTCCTGGTCCCGAAGGGCCAAAATGCCCGCGTGGATCTTGGGATGCAATGTCTTGACCCGGCCGTCCAGCATTTCCGGGAAACCGGTGTAGGCCGAAACATCCGTCACGCGTACTTTGTGCTCCCGCAGGAGACGGGCCGTCCCCCCCGTGGAGAGGATTTCCACGCCCTTGCGGTCCAATGCCCGGGCGAATTCCACGACGCCGGTCTTGTCCGTCACGCTGATCAAGGCTCGCCTGATTTCCGGCACGATACGACTCCTTTGCTTGCGAAATAAGGCGGACTATAGCCTGTTTCATGCGGACAGGCAAGAGGGGTTCGGCATGCGTTTCCTGTTCGGACGGCGGGGCGGGGGAATTCGGTATGCCGCCCGTTCTTGAAAAGACGGGTCGGAAAGCGCCGGACTCCATGGCCCGGGGAGTACGGCCCGATACGGCTCCGTAGACCGGCCGGTGTTTCTCCAATGGAACGGTTTGCCGCGGGATCAGCCTGGGAGGTTCGAAACACGTTCTTTCAATTCGCGGGATTTGCGTTCCATGCGCAGTTCCTCCTCTTCCCCGAGTTCGTGGTCAAACCCGAAGAGATGGAGGATGCCGTGAATCAGCAGGTCCAGCAGCCGGCTTTGCGGGGATTCTTCCGCGTCCGCGGCTTCCCGAAGGGCGGTTTCCACGGAGACCACCACATCCCCCAGGAGTCGGGCCTGGCCCTCCGGGTACGGCCCCTCCCCCATGGGAAAGGCCAGCACATTGGTGGGCCCCGTTCGATTCAAGTACTGGAAATTCAATTCCGCGATGGCCGCATCGTTCACCAGGACCACGCTGAGTTCAACGGGCTCAGAGGCCAAGCCGTTTAAGATTGTCGTGATCCTGGACTTCAGCTTCCGCGGGTCGATCTCCAGCAGGCTTTGCCGGTTGCTTAGCTGTACTACCATTCTTCGCCTTGGGAGCCGCCGCTCCTTTATCCGCGGGCTCCGGGTACTGGATGCGTTGGTGATAGATGCCGGTGAGGATCTGGTTGAAACTCTTGGCGATCTGATGCAGGTCCTTGAGCGTCAGCTCGCATTCGTCCAACTGCCCGTCGGAGAACGCCTTGTTGATCATTTTCTGAACCAGTCCCTGGATCCGGGCCGGCGAGTACCCCTGAAGCGTCCGGGAGGCCGCTTCCACCCCGTCCGCCAGGAGAACCAGGCCCGCCTCCTTGGTCTGGGGTTTGGGACCGGGATACCGGAAATCCGCTTCTTCCGGAAGTCCCTGATCGGATCCCTTCATGTCCTTGGCCTTCTGATAGAAATACGTGATGAGATTCTTCCCGTGATGCTGCTGGATGATGTCCACAATGGCATCCCCCAGGCGGTGTTTTCGGGCCAGCTCCACGCCCTCTTTGACGTGGGATATCAGAATGAGGCTGCTCATGGAAGGCGCCAGCTTTTCGTGGCGGTTTCGGCCCCCCTGGTTTTCGATAAAATAGTCCGGCTTCCGGATTTTTCCCAGATCGTGATAATAGGCGGCTACTTTACACAGCAGTGAGTTGGCCCCGATGGTCCTGGCCGCCGCCTCGACCATGGTTCCCACCACCAGGCTGTGGTGATAGGTCCCGGGGGCCACGATCATGAGTTCCTTCAAGACCGTGGAGTCCAGATTGGCCAGCTCCAGTAGCTTGATGTTCGTGGTGTATCCGAAGGCCATTTCTCCCAGGGGGATGAGCCCGGCGACGATAATTCCCGCCATGGCTCCTCCGAGCAATGCGAAGAGCATGTCGAACAAGGCGGCTTGGGTGAGCAGGTGATCCGTGATCATGTTGATGGCCACGACCAGGAAGATGTTGGTGAGACCGACGAGCAGGCCGGCCTTGGTCAGAACGCTCCGGTCCCGGCAGTCCTGCACGGAGATGGCGGCGATGAACCCTCCCACCAGGAAGTACATGAAGAAGTACACGCTGTTCTGGAGCACCAGGGCCGCCACCAGCGCCGCCACCACGGAAAACATCAAGGCCAGGGGGGTCCCGAAAAAGATGCTGATGATCATGGGACCTATGGTGATGGGCATACTGTACAAGGTGGAGGACAAGGGAAAGACAAATACGTCCGGATCGAGGTAGCTCAGGTATCCCGCCGGCAACGCAATGAGAAAACACACCAGGAGCACCACGGCGAAGAACAGGAAATCCTTGTTGGAAAGACGGATTCGGCGGTTCATTTGGCCGGCGGTTTCGCTGGTGACGAAAAACACGATGCCCAAGATAAGGGCCAGGCCCAGGAAACGAAACCACTGGTGTTCCTTCCGTTGCAGTTCGGCCATGGCGGCCAGTTCGTCCACCTGACGCTGGGACAGTTTTTCCCCTTCGCGGACGATCATTTCGTTCTTGGCCACCTGGTAGTACACGGGTTTTACCGCCCGGGCCGCCTCCTCTTTGCGCCGCTCCCATTCCGCTTTGTTCAGGGTGAGATTGGCCGTGACCAAGTCTTGAGCCACCCGGATGGCCAACATGAGGGACGGATACTTATACTCGCGCATAAAATCGGAAGCCCGCGCGCGAATGGCTTCGCGAGCCTCGGAAACGGACAGGAATCGATCGAAATCGGTTACGTGCTCTTCGGAATCGCTTCTCACGCTGCGGACGGTGATCCCGACATCGGGATTCGAATACATGGCCTGCTTGTTTACCACGATTCCTTGGCGGAAAACGGGCTCCAGGAGATTCAGAATGAGACTGTGAAGGTCTTCGGAGAACCGGGATCTTTCCATGACCTGGAAGGACTCCATGGGCAGATCCATGCCGACCACTTTGTTCCACTCGGTCAATCCTTCGTTCAACGATGGCTCTTCCAGGCGGCTGCCCGGGTCCTCGGCTCCTTCCGCCGGCTCGTACATCCGGCGCAGGGAAGTGAATGCGGCCTCCAAACGAGCCGCGATCCGCCTGTAGGTTTGGTGATCGAAATCGAATACCGGTGGAATGGACTCGGATGCCTCCTCCCGCAGGATCCGGGTGGATTCCGTATCCTTGGCCGGAAACGATGCGTGCGCCTTGATATTGCTCTCCGCAATGTCTCCCGGATGGTACTGTTTCATTCGGGTGAGGGGCTTGTGGGAAAGCAGGAACGCAAGAGTCAGCGTAAGGCAGATCAAGATGGTCCACAGGGGCGCGGACGTTTGGTGGAACCTGCGCCGGACCGAGAAGACCCGCTTCAGAACTTCTTTGGCTTTACGAAACCGGTTGCGCATGGGCCTCGTGGTTACGCATCGCCCGCCGGCGATCCAGTCGTTCGTAAGCGTCGATGATTTCCTGAACCAGCGGATGCCGAATCACATCGCTCCGGTCGAACACGATGACCTGGATGCCGTCGATGCCGGATAAAATCTCTTTCGCTTCAATGAGGCCGCTGGAGGTCCCCGTGGGAAGATCGATCTGCGTGATATCACCGGTGACGACGGCCTTGGAGCGAAATCCGAGCCGGGTCAGAAACATCTTCATCTGTTCCCGGGTGCTGTTTTGAGCCTCGTCCAGAATAATGAAGGCGTCGTTCAGCGTCCTCCCCCGCATGTAGGCCAAAGGGGCCACTTCAATGGTCCCACGCTGAAGGAACTTGGAAGCCTGGTCGTAGTCCATCATTTCGTGTAACGCGTCGTACAGGGGTCTCAGGTAAGGGTTGACCTTCTCGTACAGGTCCCCCGGCAGGAAGCCCAGCTTTTCACCCGCTTCCACGGCGGGGCGGGCCAGTATGATGCGGTTCACTTCCGCCCGGGTCAACGCCGACAGCGCCATGGCCATGGCCAGATAGGTCTTTCCCGTGCCCGCCGGTCCGATGCCCAACACCAGATCGAATTTGCGAATGGCGTCCACGTAACGCTTCTGGTTCAACGTTTTGGGAGTGATCACCCTCTTCTTGGTGGACACGAAAATCTGGTCGCGGAAAATATCTTTCAGGGGGGCGGATTCGTTGCCGCTGAGAATCCGCACGGCCAGTTCCACGTCGTTGGGATACAGGGGGTATCCTTCCTCCACCAGTTTATACAGCTCCGACAGGACCCGCCGGGCCAGATGAACATCCTCCGCTTCGCCCGAAATGGAGAGTTCATTTCCACGCCCGTGCACCGTTACGTCCAGACGGCGCTCCAGAATCTTCAGATTTGCGTTGAACTCACCCACGAGGGCCCGGGCGGCCTCGTTGCCGTCCAGGACCATCTTGGCTGTACTGGTTTTTCCCGACGATCTGTTTTCCACGATGGCTGCGTATTCCGATTACATCTTCCGGAAGCATCGGAGTCGATTTCTTCCAGCGGTTCTGATGGTGATAGAGACCTACCCGGGCCGCCGGAGACTATTCTTTGCCGGCGGGTCGGCTCACTCCCACAATTTGTACAATGATTTTTCGAAGGCGGGGCCGGTTATCGAAATCCAGCAGTACGATCTGTTGCCAGGTACCCAGGGACATGCGACCGGCAAGAATGGGAATGGCGAGAGACGGCCCCAACAGAGCGGCTCGCACGTGGGAATATCCGTTCCCATCCCCCCAACGCGAGTCGTGTTCATAAATCAGGTCCTTTGGAGCCATCCGCTCGATGGCGCTGCGTAGATCATGGATGACTCCGCTTTCGTACTCGATGGTCGTCAGGGCCGCCGTGGACCCCGGGACAAAGAGATTGACCATTCCACTGTGAAAGCAGGAACTCCCGACGCGCTCTTCGACCTCTCCCGTGACATCCAGAATGTCGGTACCGGAAGTGGTTTGAAAGGCCAGGATATGTTCGATGAACTGCAGCGCCATTTGCATCAGCCGGACGAAAGCAAACGTAGCACGGCGGCCTTGTTGCATGCAAGTGTTTTGTGGAGCCGCACAAGGGTCGTTGAAAGACGCGATCTGCGGTGTTGGGCTTCGTCTTGCATGGGCCTGGCCCGCAATACGGTGTATCAACGGGCCGGCCAAGGGACGCCGCCCGGACAGGACCGTGCACAGAGTGCGGTGGAATTTCCCGGCGGTTCTTGAAGTCCCTCTCGGTGCGACTTAACATGGCAAAGACAGGCCGTTGAAAGACGCGATCTGCGGCGTTGCACTTCATCCTTTTCGTCATTGCGGCGTACTGTAGGTACGCCTCATTCCTCGGGATTCGCGCGCCTTGCATGGCATCGTTTTTCACCACCCTGTCCGCTATGGTATTTATCAACGGGCCGACAACCGGCGATGCTTGTTCCGTGGCTCCGCCTTACCGGCTTCCCGAACGAACCGGTGTTTCCGGCGGGATCCTGGAGAAACGAAGTTCCGGAGCTGCAGGAGAGTTCCGGGGCGGGGCAGCGCGCGGGAGGGAGTTTTCATGCCGTTTATTCGTATCCCGGGATTCCCGGGGAAACTGTACATTCCCGAACGTCAGGAATCCGGAGCCCGAAAACACGACTGCCCGGATTGCAGCCGCTGTCAGATGTGCAGCGACACCCGTTGCTCGTTGTGTCGAAAAGAGCGTCCCGAAGGAACGCGCCGTTTCCATGATGAAGAGCGGCCGGCGGCTCTTCGGTGAAGCAGTGGGTTCCGTCCATTTCCTCCGGGGGCCGGTCTGTCAGAATACATCGAGGACTTCCATGCGTTGCATGCCTTTGGGAGATCTGAACTCGACCCTGTCCCCGCCCCGCTTGCCCAACACGGCCCGCCCCAAGGGAGAATTGAATGAAATGCTGCCCGAATTGGGGTCCGCATCGTAAGGCCCCAACACCTGATATTGCTTCTCTTCTCCCGTAACCAGGTCCTGGAGCACCACATGAGCTCCGAACACCACCCGATCTTTTGGGGTCGATTCCGGATCCACGACTTGACAGGACCCCAGACGTTCCTCCAGTTCCGCCACGCGGGCCCGCAACAATCCGTTGGTTTCCTGGGCCGCATGATACTCGGCGTTTTCGGACAGGTCGCCATGGGCCCGCGCGGTTTCAATGTCCTGGATGTTCTGTGGAATGAGTACTTTACGGATGTGATCGAGTTCCTCTCGTAACTTCTGACACCCGTTGGGGGAAATAGGTATTCGATTCATGAATCCATCACCTGCCGCGTTGTATGAACACATTCCGGACAGCCGGCGGATCCCCCGAGGGGGCGGAAACGGCTCCGGCAACCCGCGCCAAACAAACACCGCCGCGTCCCCGCGGCGGTGCTCATGCCTACTGCATTCACCATATCAAGACTTGAACCGGAATGCAAAATGAATTGACGCCCACAGGCCTGTTCCTATGGAAATGTCGGGTATCGGTGCGGGCGTAAATCGTGGCAATTCGTTCGGACCGGTGGTACAATACGGCTAATCCGATGGTTCAATCTCCGGAGCCGCGCGGATCGGGCTTCGGCAGGCCGCTGAGGGACACGTGATATCATGGGGGCGCGCGTTGTGGAAGGACGAGACCGGTTTTCGACCCGTGATCGGCGGTTAAACGAAGGGAGGACCTATCGTGAGGACCTACCGTTTCAAAACCCCCTCCGGCAAGTCCGCCGACTTCCATGGGGAGTATCTCGCCGGCGTCAAGGATATCCTGGGTTTTCTGGATATCGCGGTGTACCGGACGGGAGAACGTTTCATGGTCGTTTGGGCTAAGGATCGGGAGCCCAGCGATTTTTACGAAACGGAGTCCATGCGGGATTTGCTTTCCTACCTGCTCGCCGCCTTGGGTACGGCGTGCAACCGCAGCCCCGTCCGATCCATGGTGGATGGGGAACTCCGGGAATTCACGGGCGCGTACGATGCGTAACAGCCCGTTGATAAACACCGTTTCGAGCAGGCTGTTGAAAAACGCGATTTGCTGCGTTGCGCCGCATCCCTCGTCATTGCGGCGTACTCTATGTACGCCTCATTCCTCAGGATTCGCGCGCCTTGCATCTCATCGTTTTTGACCAGCCTGCTAAAGGCGGAACCCCCGATTATATCGTGAAGGGGGGTTTCCGGTTCCGATCTGCAATCCCAAGCAGTCAGCGGAAAATAGTTTATTGAACTGTGCGGGAAATTCGGCTAACGTGATTCAATATTGATGAACCCGCAAAAAGGGAAAGCACTTCATTTTGTCATTTCGAGTGTAGCGAGAAATCTCTTAAATTGTTACGAGATTTCTCCTCGCTGCGCTCGTCGAAATGACAAAAATCGATTTTTTACGAAACTATCAATATTGAGAAGAGGCCCGGTGCTTTCATGGACTTTAATTTCCTAGACGTCGTCATGGCCTTCATTGTGATCCTTCTGGCTTTGAGGGGATTTCAGAAAGGATTGTTCGGCTCCTTGTTTTCCATAGTGGGTGTGGTCATTGCATTTGTACTCGCGTCCCATTATCACCCCGACGTGGAAGCTCTGGGAAGGGATCTTCTGGGGTGGGATCATTTGAAATGGGTGGCTTTTGCATTGGTGTTCGTTCTGGTTTATATCGGCGTGGTGGTCGCCGGCGCCACACTGACCCGCATCATCCAATTACCCCAGTCCGGAACGGCGGATCGATTGCTCGGGTTCGGCCTGGGCATCGCCAAGGGAGTGCTCGCCGTCTGCTTGCTGCTCATCGTATTGACCGCTTTTTTATCTCCCCAATCCACAGTGATCCGGGAGTCGGTTCTGGCTCCGTATGGTCTTCAGATTTCGGAAAAGCTCAAGCCCATGATACCTGCCGATCTGCGCCGTGGGTTCGCCAAGGGCTATGATTCCCTGCAGAAGAGCTGGAATCAAAAGGTGGACCGCATGCGAACGCCCAAAAAGAAGGAAGGCGGCTCCTGAACGAGCGTTCGCGCCGGACGCCCGATGGACGCGGCGCGCCGTAAACGCGCCGTGGTTGGGGGAGGCGGGACGGTACGTGGCGAACTGCTCGATAATCCTGGCCGGAATTCTTTGCAGGTCCTTGAGTTGCCCGTTGATAAACGGCATTTCGGGCAGGCTGTTCAAAAACGATGAGATGCAAGGCGGGCGAATCCTGAGGAATGAGGCGTACAACCCGTACGCCGCAATGACGAAGGATGAAGCCCAACGCTGCGGATCGCGGTTTTCAACGGCCTGTTGGGAAACGAAAAGGAGAATCGGATATGGGCGGCGAAATGCCCCGCCTCGACAAGACACGAATCGTGGTCTCCCCTCTGAGTGATACCTCGGAAGAGAAACGATATTGGTTGTCCAAGAGCCCGGCGGATCGTTTAAACGCCGTCGAGCTGAACCGGCGGTTGCTGTATGGCGCCTATCGAACTGCATCCCGACTTCAAAGACTTCTTGAGATTGTTGACCTTTCACGGGGTTGAGTATCTCGTCGTGGGGGGCTATGCCGTCGGTTACTACGGGTATCCCCGGGCAACCGGGGATCTGGATATCTGGATTGCCCTAAGCGAGACCAATGCCGAAAAGGCTGTGAATACGCTTCGGGACTTCGGAATGCCTGAAAAAGAAGTGACGAAAGACCTTTTTACGGTGAAGAACCGGATCATCCGCATGGGAGTTCCTCCCGTTCGTATTGAAGTTATAACGACGGCTTCGGGTGTGGATTTTGACAGCTGCTACAGGTCCAGGGAAGTGGTGGATATCGAGGGAATTCCGGTAAATTTCATAGGTCTCGATGATTTAAAGAGAAACAAACGAGCCTGTGGCAGGCATAAGGATATGGAAGATTTGGAGCACTTGCCGTAATCATGAACATGGATCTCTACGGCAAACAGGATGCGAGCCTCGTTTCTCAGGAACGGCGTTTCCTACGGCTCAGCGCATTGGGACGGCCTACCCAGCCCCGGCCTTTCAGCGGCTGCCGACAACCCGCCGACGGTAAGGACAACGATGACGAAACCTTGTGACGATTGCAGGGACCTCGGTTCCACTTTTGTAGAATTGGTGGACCTGATACGAAAACTGCGGAGTGAAAAAGGATGTCCCTGGGATCGGGCCCAGACGCCGGGCACCGTTATTCCTTACATGATCGAGGAAGCGTTTGAAGCCGCCGAGGCTTTCGAATCCGGGGATCCGGACGATTTCAAAGGCGAACTGGGGGATCTGCTGTTCCAGGTCCTGTTTCTCATCGAGATGGAAGAAGAAGCGGGCCGGTTCACCTTCCACGCGACGGTGAAAGGGGTGCTGGAGAAGATGATTCGAAGGCATCCACACGTTTTTTCAGACGTCGAGGTGCGCAGTGTGTCGGACGTGGTGGAAATATGGCATCGGGTGAAGCGGCGGGAGGCCGGAGAACGCCCGGAAGTTCCTTTTGCGTCCGTGCCGCGAAGCCTGCCGGCTCTCATGCTGGCGCAACGAATCGGAGAGCGGGCCTCCAAGCTGGGATTCGACTGGAAAGACGCGGGCGGGGTGATCGAAAAGGCGGAAGAAGAGTTCCGCGAACTCAGAGATTCCCTCGAGACCTTCGGGGAGAAGCATCCCTCCGTGCGGGAGGAAATGGGGGATGTGCTCTTCAGTCTGGTGAATCTTTGCCGCCGCCTGGACCTGCCTGCGGAAGGGGTGCTGAGAAGCGCCGTGTTCAAGTTCGTGAAGCGTTTCGCCCGCATGACCCGAACCCTGGAGGATCGGGGTATGGCGCCGGGAGAGGCTTCTCTCGAGGAAATGGATGCGGCGTGGGATGCGTGGAAGTCTTCCGAGGAGTCCTTCTTCTCGAGTAATCCACAGTTGCAGATCGAAACGGAGGAGCGCCTGGGATACCGTTTCATCCGGCGAGACCTCCTGGAGCAGGCGCTGTGCCATGATTCGTATGCCCACGAACACCCCGAGGCATTCCAGGAAAGCAACGAGCGTTTCGAGTTCCTGGGCGATGCGGTGCTGTCGTTTCTCATTTCCGCGAAACTGGTTCGCCGGTTTCCTCAGGCCCAGGAGGGAGATCTGTCCAAAATGCGCTCCGCCCTCGTGAACACTTCGTCGCTCGCACAGGCGGCGCGTACGCTGGGACTGGATCGGAGCGTGTTGCTGGGCCGGGGGGAAGAGGCTTCCAACGGGCGGTCCAAAGAGTCCATCCTCTCGGACGTGATGGAGGCCGTGTTGGCGGCGGTGTATCTGGACGGGGGGATGTCCGCCGCGGAGATTCTGCTGGAGCGGATGCTCGGTGATCGTCTTCGGGGAGAGAACATCCCGGAAAAGATGCCCGACTACAAGAGCCGCTTGCAGGAAACCACCTACGCCCTGTTCAAACTGCATCCGGAATATGTCGTGTGTCACGAAAGCGGACCCGACCATGAAAAAAGCTTCCGGGTGAACGCCCTCCTGAACGGGTCCTGCGCGGGGACCGGCGAGGGGCGCACCAAGAAGGACGCGGCGCAACAGGCCGCGCGCGAGGCCCTCGAACGGATTGAAGCGGGTTGGCGGCCTTGAAGCCCTTTATCGTTCCCCTGTTCATCCCCCATCAGGGGTGCCCTCATACCTGTCTGTTCTGCAATCAGCGAACGGTGACGGGAGCGGGCGCGGACCTTCCATCCGTGTCGACGGCGGTGGAAGCGGCCCTTTGTTCCCCCAGAAGACGAAGTCGGCCCGTGGAGGTGGCCTTTTACGGAGGTAATTTTGCTTCGCTGCCCGAATCCGTGCAACGGGGTCTTTTGGATCCGTGTCAAGTGTACTTGAAAGCCGGGACGGTTCGGTCGGTGCGTATTTCCACGCGTCCGGACTCCCTGGATGCGAACCGGATTCGTTTTCTGAAGGCCCAAAGGGTCGGCACCGTGGAACTGGGGGTCCAATCCCTGGACAACCAGGTTCTGAAACAGAACTTGCGGGGGCACTCGGCCGAGGATGTGGAACGGGCCGTGGGGCTTCTCCGGGAAGCGGACATGGTGGTGGGGATCCAACTCATGCTGGGACTCTGGGGGGACACGCCGGACGGCATGCTCCGGACGGCCCGGAAGACCGTGGCCCTGAAGCCGCAACTGGCGAGGATCTATCCGACGCTGGTTCTGGCGGGAAGCGCATTGGCCCGGCTGTACAGGTCGGGAAGGTATCGACCGTTATCGGTGGTGCAGGCCGTGCGGCAGTGCGTTGAAGCCGCCGACATTCTGGAAGCGGGCGGGGTGCGGGTCATCCGAATGGGACTCCAGGATACGCCCGGACTTTCCTCCGGCGGTGTTCTTGCGGGACCGCACCATCCCGCCTTCGGGGAACTCGTGCGGTCCGCCCAATGGAACCGGCGGGCCCGACTCCTGTTATCCGAGCGCCGGCCGCGGATGTCGGCGCGCTTTTATGTCCATCCTTCCCAGGTCTCGAAGTTCGCCGGGCAACAGGGATCCAATCTGGCGGAACTGAAAAGCGAGTGGAATCTGCAACAGGCGTCCGTGGTTTCGGATCCTTCTCTCCTGCCTCACGAGGTTCGACTTGAATCATCCTGATTCCTACAGGTCCGGATTCGTGGCCCTCATCGGGGCTCCGAACACCGGAAAATCGACCTTGCTCAACCGCATATTGGGCCAGAAGGTCTCCATCACCTCTTCCAGGCCGCAGACGACCCGCAACCGGATAGTCGGGGTAAAACACCTCTCCAACGGCCAAATCGTGTTTCTGGATACCCCTGGAATCCATCGCGCCCGGTCCAAGCTCAACCGGCGGTTGGTTCAGATCGCCCAGTCCACGCTGGAAGAAGTGAACCTGATCGTCTGGGTCGTGGACGCCCAGGCCGGATGGGGCCCATCCGAGGAACTGATCGACGAATCCCTGGAGAAGATCCGGCCTCCGATGCTGCTGGCGGTGAACAAAGTGGACCTGCTGCGCCGAAAGCAGGTGGCGGACATGCTCCAATGGATGGAATCCCTCGGCCGCTTCCACGATGCCCTGGCCGTATCCGCGTTGCAGGGTCAGGGTGTCGATGCACTGGTGGCGCGGATCGAGGCGCTGCTTCCTCCCGGACCCCCCTATTTCCCCGCGGATATGATCACAGACCTTCCCGAACGGTTTCTGGCCGCGGAATGGATCCGGGAAAAGGCGATGCGTCTTTGTTTTCAGGAAGTGCCTTACGCGGTGGCCGTTACCGTAGAGTCCTTCGAGGAAAAGGAAGAACAGGACCTCGTGGTCATCCACGCCACCATTCATGTGGAACGCAAGTCGCAGAAGGGGATTCTCATCGGAGAGCACGGCGCCATGCTGAAACGCATCGGGACCGCCGCGCGGAAAGATCTTGAAGTGCTGCTGGGAAGCCGCGTCTATCTGGAATTGTGGGTGCGGGTGCAGAAGAACTGGCGGGAACAGGATCGAATGCTCCGGGAGTTCGGATACTGAAGCCGGGAACGGTGCGGGCCGTACGGGACAGGGTCCCGCAGCGCCGCGGCGGAACGCCCGAGAACCGTATGGCGGCCTGATGTTACAGCAGGAACCGCTTGAACCATGCCTCCGTGTAGGTGAATGCGCGGTCCCGCAGATCCGAATCCAGGAAGCGATGATCGCCGGAAGGGACGATTTCCAGGGCCTTGGGTTCCCGGAGCGCCTCGTAGATCACCCGGGCATGTTCACAGGGCACTAGTTCGTCCTGTTCTCCGTGGATCACGAGAACCCGGGACACGGAGCGAATGGCGGCCGGCAGGTCATGGTTGGAAAGATCCTCGAAAAAGGATGGTCCCAACTGGGGGGCGTGTTGCCGTATGGTTTCCCTGCGGGCCTTCAGCACGTATGGGGTGGCCCAGGCGACCACTCCGCGGACACCGGGATCCCGGGCCGCCGTGAGCAGGGACACGTAACCGCCCAGACTGCTTCCCATGAGCCCCAGCCGGTCTCCGGCGGGTCTGTGGTTCTCGCGGACCCAACGGATCACGGCCGCCAGATCCGCCAGACGGCCGGTAACGGTGGTTTTATCCAGGGATCCGGCGCTTTCTCCGCATCCGGAATAATCGAAACGCAATGTGCGAATGCCTATGGAGGCCAGACGTCGGCCCAGTTCCACGAATTTGTCGCTTTCTTTGGAACTCAGCAGGCCGTGGGAAGCCGCCACCAGCGGGGCGTCTGCGGACTCGGGGAGGTGCAGGACCGCGGCCAGCACCCCGTTGGGACCGGGAATGGATAGAGAAATGGAGTTCATGGCCAAGAAGTGTACCTGAAAATGGGCGCGGCGGTCAAGGCCGACGGAAGTTGCGTTGTGTGTGGCAAGGGTTCGTGGCGGAGTGGTTCGGGGGCTGTGGTGTGGCGCTCGGCCGGTTTCGGATTTAAGACATCTCCATGCGGTACGGTACCCGGCGCCGCCCTGGAGGAGGGGGTGCGCCTCCGTTGACCTTGACATGAGGTCGATGTAGGTTATGTTATTCGATATGCTTCTTTTTTCTTTCAATGTACACATTATTTTGTATAAACAGGAACAGGTACTATGTCCGCCCAAACCATCGCCCTGAATCCCCGACATCCGTTTCAGGCGAAACAGCTCGAACGGGAAAGCGGCATCCCCATATCCCGCTGTTACCAGTGTCTCAAATGCTCCAACGGCTGTCCCGTGGTGCGCTTTATGGACTTCATGCCCCATGAGGTCATCCGCTACATCCAGTGGGGGCAGGCCCAACGCATCCTGCACGCGGGCGCCATGTGGGTGTGCTCCACCTGCGCCACCTGCGCCACCCGCTGTCCCAACGGCATCGACGTCACCGGGTTCATGAACTTCCTGAAAAACAAGATCTTCGAGATGGGCCTGCCGCCCAAGGACCGGCAGGTGGCGGCCTTCCACAAGGCGTTCGTCAGCGGACTCCTGCAGCAGGGGCATAACAACGAACTCCTGCTGATGGCGCGTTACTTCCTGAAACGACGGAACTTCCTGGAACGCCTCAGGAACGGGAGCCTGATAAGCGAACTCTCGCTCGGCTGGCATCTCTTCCGGAAGGGGCGGATCAAGATCTCGTTTAGACCGCATGCCGGGGCCGCCGGCATTCGAACCCTGTATCAAGGGAGGCGGAAGGAATCATGAGAATCGGATATTACCCGGGATGCTGCATGGATGCGTCCGCAAAACAATACAGCCGATCCATCCAGCGGGCCTTCGCCCTGCTCGACATCACGCTGGTGGAGGTCCCGGAATGGACCTGCTGCGGGGCTTCCTCGGGTCACAGCATGGATGAACACTTCGCACTGGAACTGGCGGGCAAGAACCTGTCCCGCGCCGCGCGCCACGGGCTCGACATCGTGGCGCCGTGCGCCATGTGCTTCAACCGCCTGCGGTACGCTCACAAAGCCTTTGAGGATGGCCATCTGGACGCGGAGTATGGCGGTGAAGCCGAAGTGCGCATCTGGGACATCGGCTCCTTTCTGGCCTCTCCCGAGGTCCTGGATCGGATCCGTTCCCGAGTGAAGCATCCTCTCGAGCACCTGAGCGTCGTCACCTACTACGGATGCCAGGTGGACCGCCCCCCCAAAGTCACGGGATCGAAACAACACGAGAATCCCCAAAGTATGGATCGGGTGGTGGAAGCCCTGGGCGCGCGCGTCCTGGATTGGTCCTACAAAACCGCATGCTGCGGAGGCGGTCTGTCCATACCCAGAAAGGACGTCGTGGTCCACCTGGCGGAAAAGCTCTTTCAACGCATGCAGAGGACCGGAGCGCGCATGATCGTGGTTGCCTGCCCCATGTGTCAGGCGAACCTCGATCTGTTCCAAGGAGATCTGCGGGCCACGGGGGTGCTGAAGGAGAACGTCCCCGTTCTCTACATCACGGATCTCATCAACCTGGCCCTGGGGGACCGCCGGGTGCTGGATTTCATCCGTATGAACCGGGTGGATTCCCTGCCCGTCCTCCGGGAACTCGGCATGGCGCCGTAACCTTCGTCTGAAAAACGGGCCCGACGGCGGCCCGATGAAAACGGCCTGGCAAGGAGCTTTTTGGTGAGCATGAAGGAACCCAATTCTGAAAAAGGCATTCTGGTGGTCGGAGGCGGGGTCGCGGGCATTCAAGCTTCCCTGGATCTCGCCGAAATGGGCCGGCGTGTGTACCTGGTGGAGTCTTCCCCCGCCATCGGCGGGAACATGGCCAAACTGGACAAGACGTTTCCCACCAACGATTGCGCCATGTGCATGATTTCCCCCAAGTTGGTGGAGTGCGCCCGGCGCCCGAACATTGAAATCTTCACCTTATCCGAGGTGACGGATGTTGTGGGAACCGCCGGCGACTTCCGGGTGACGCTCCGCATGAAGCCCCGGTTCATCGACATGGAACGATGCGTGGGCTGCGGGCTGTGCGCTCAGAAATGTCCTAAGAAGGTCATCGACGCATACAACGAGGGTCTCGCTACCCGCAAAGCGGTGTCCATCGAATATCCTCAGGCCATTCCGCTTGTGTACGCCATAGATCCGGACGAGTGCATCTACCTGACCAAAGGCAAGTGCCGTATCTGTGAAAAGGTCTGCGCTCAGAAGGCCGTGGATTTTCTTCAGAAACCGGAGGAACGGATCCTGCGGGCGGCCGCCGTCGTTCTGGCTCCGGGATATACCTTGTATGACGCCGGGAAAGTGGGCGAGTACGGCTACGGGCGGTACCGGAACGTGGTAACGAGTCTGGAGTTCGAACGCATGCTCAGTGCGTCGGGACCGGGGCAAGGCCACGTGACGCGTCCGTCGGATGGGAAAGAACCCAGGAAAATCGCCTGGATCCAGTGCGTGGGGTCCCGGGATGTGAGCCGGGACCGCGGTTTTTGTTCGTCCGTGTGCTGCATGTATGCCGTGAAACAGGCCCGGGTCATGAAGGAACACGACCCCGGGATACAGCCGGCCCTGTTCTATATGGATTTGCGGGCCCAGGGCCGGGGCTTTGATACGTTTTGCCTGAAAACCTTGGAGGAGACCGATCTTCGCATGATCCGCTCCATGGTTTCGCAGGTCTCCGTGGATCCTTCAAACGAGAATCTGCTCCTCGAATATCTGGATCTTCCGAGTCGTTCCATCGTGGAAGAGGAGTTCGATCTGGTGGTGCTCTCCGTGGGCATGGACATCCGCCCGGAAGCGGCCCGCTTGATGGACCTTCTCGGTATCGAGCGGAACGTCTTCGGGTTCGCCGCTTATCCCTTCGAAAACGCCGTGGGCGCCGGCCGGGAGGGGGTCTTCGTATGCGGGGCGATCCAGGGTCCCAAGGACATTCCGGAAACCGTGGCCCAGGCGGGGGCCGCCGCCGCCGGAGCCGCCCGTTTCCTGGAACGTTCCGAGCCGCCCGCCGCGCCCGCCCCGCTTCCATGGAATGGGGAAATCCACTATGAGGCGCCCAGAATCGGCGTGTTCGTATGCCATTGCGGCATCAACATCGCCGGCGTGGTGGACGTCCACAGGGTGGCTGAAGACGCGGGTTCGCTTCCTCACGTGGCGCACAGCGAGGATCTGCTGTTTTCCTGTTCCACGGATTCGCAGAAGCACATCCGGGAAGTGATCCAAGAGAAAAACCTGAACCGGGTGGTGGTTGCGTCCTGTTCGCCCCGTACGCACGAGAAGCTCTTTCGGGAAACCATACAGGAGGCCGGACTCAATCCCTATGTTTACGAACAGGCCAACATCCGGGACCAGTGCTCCTGGGTGCATCAGGGCGACAAGGAAGCGGCCACGGAAAAAGCCATGGATCTGGTGCGGAGAAGCGTGGCCCGGGCCGCTCTTCTGGAGCCCTTGGAAGAAATCTCTTCCCAGGTGCGGAACCGGGCCCTGGTCATCGGGGGCGGTCCCGCCGGAATGAGCGCGGCGCTGACCTTTGCCGAACAAGACATTGACACCGTGCTCCTCGAGCAATCGGATCGGCTGGGCGGCTTCGCCTTGAATCTCCCCGCCACGCTGGAAGGGAATTCCCCCAGGGCCTTGGCGCGCAGCCTGGCGGAGCGGGTGGAGCGCCATCCGCTTATTCAGGTGTACACGCAGAGCGTCCTGTCCGGGGTGGAAGGCGCCGTCGGGAACTTCAAGGGCGCCGTACAGGAAAACGGGCGGCGACACGAAGTGGAATTCGGCGCCGCCGTTGTGGCTACGGGAGGGTCTCAATACACCCCTCGAGAGTACTTCTACGGCACGGACGAGCGGGTATTGACTCAGGTGGAACTGTCCGGCAGACTGGATGAGAATCCGGATTTCGGCCGCTCGGTTCAAACGGCGGCCATGATTCAGTGTATCGGATCCCGGAACGACGAAAACCCCTTATGCAGCCGGGTGTGCTGTTCCGCTGCGGTGCGCGGCGCGCTGGCATTGAAGGAACGCAATCCGGACGCCCTCGTGGTGATCCTGTATCGGGACATCCGGACGTTCGGATTCAGGGAACAGTATTATACGCGGGCGCGGGAACAGGGAATCCTCTTTGCCCGCTTCGAGCCGGAGTCTCCTCCCGTGCTGCAACAGGTTGGCGCTTCTCTCGAACTCACGTTCCGGGACCCCACCTCGGGGCTGGAGATCCGTATCGAACCGGACCTGGTGGTTCTTTCGGCGGGCATCCGCCCGGCCTCGTCTTCCGCGGACTTGTCCCGGACGTTGAGGCTTCCTCGCACACAGGAAGGCTATTTTCTGGAAGCGCACGTCAAACTGCGTCCCCTGGATTTCAGTACGCCCGGCTTCTTTCTGGCCGGTCTGGCGCACAGTCCCCAGTTTGTGGAAGAGGCCGTCACGCAAGGTCTCGGAGCCGCGGCCCGCGCCTTGGGCGTGCTCACCAAAGCCAGACTCGTCGCCAGCAGTACCGTGGCGCACGTCGATGCGGACCGGTGCTCGGTATGTCTGACGTGTGTGCGGGCCTGCCCGTATGGGGTTCCGCGCATCGAACCGGGGGCCGAGACGGCGGCCATTGATCCGGCGGCCTGTCAGGGATGCGGAGTGTGCGCGTCCGAGTGCCCGGGTAAAGCCATTACGCTGCGCCATTTCAGCGACGAACAGGTTCTGTCTCAGATACAGGGAGACGCCGCATAGAATTTGCCTGCAGGAGCCCGCATGCCGCACCGTTCCGGAAAAGAATATATCGTGTTTCCACTGGACGTACCCGACGCCCGTTCCGCGCTGGCTTTGGTGGAAGAACTTCGGGACGGAGTAGGCGTTTTCAAAATCGGTTTGGAGTTGTTTGTGCGGGAGGGGCCTTCCATGGTGGAGGCGGTTCGATCCGCCGCGGGTTCGGCGAAGCTGTTTCTGGATCTGAAACTGCATGACATTCCCGCCACCGTGCGAGGCGCGGTACGCGCCGCCGCCGGACTCGGAGCCGATTTTCTCACCGTGCACTGCGACGGCGGGACCGCCATGCTGAAGGCGGCGACGGAGGCCGCCTCGGCTTCTTCGGGTCTTCGTATCCTTGGGGTGACCCTTCTCACCAGTATCGGGTCGACGCAGTTGAATACTCTGGGTTTCCGCGAGGAGTTCCAAACGGATCCCGGACTCCTGGTTCTCATGCGGTCCCTATTGGCCGAGAACGCCGGCTGCCACGGCGTGGTCTGTTCCGGCCATGAGGCGGCCCGAGTCCGGGCGGAAACGGCCTCCGATTTCCTGTTGGTCATTCCCGGGATCCGCCCCGCCTGGAGCACCGTCCATGAGGAAGATCAGAAACGAATCACCACCCCCGCTCAGGCTGTGCAGGCGGGAGCGGACTATATCGTGGTGGGTCGTCCCATCCGGGATGCCGCGCATCCTGTTAAAGCGGCCGAAGCCATCGCTCGGGAAGTGGCTCAAGCCGTGGAGGATCTCCTCCCTCCTCTCCGGTGATTTCCCGATAACCCGCTTCACCGGGATGTACTTCGACTGCGTCTCCTTCTTCGAAACCCGTGCTTTCCGTATCGGTTCGTTCTTTGCCGGACTGCCGTTACCCCGTTCCCGGAGAATGCCATTGTGCACAAAAAGCGCGTGCGGGATGGAAAAACACGGAATTCAGGATGCGGCCGAACACATTTGATTGGACGGCGCCCCCTCCGAACTGGCACAATAAAGGAACGAAGACGGTTTCGTTTATGAGCTGCATGAAACACCCATAGTCGAGAAAGGACGGGAACCATGAGTCATTTGGGTCATCCCCGATTCCACCGTGCGTTTGGGGTAGTGTGCTTCCTTCTATCCTTAATGCTCATGTCCGCGTGTTCGAGCAAGGAAGAGAAGCGCGATGCGTTTTATCAAAAAGGCGTCGCCCTGATTGAGGCGGGGGAATACAAGAAGGCGGTGCTGGAACTGAAGAACGCGCTGCAATTGGATCCTCGATTCGTTCCGGCCTGGCTCCAGTTGGGCTCTGCGCTGAACATGGACGGGGATGTCCAGGGCGCCTACGGTTCCTTCAACAAGGTTTTGGAATTGGATGAAACCCACGTGGATGCGCGGATCGAGTTGGGAAAGCTGCTGGTCGCGGGCAGGGGGGGAAGACAGGCCCTGGAGATGATTCAACCGGTTCTGGACGGGAACCCGGAGCACGCGGGTGCGCTGTTGCTCCAGGCCCAGGCCCATCTGGTCTTGAAACAACCCCAGGAGGCCTTGGTTTCCCTGAACAAGATCGATCCGGCCGGTATTCAAAAGGAAGTGTTGTTTACCTATGCCGGTGCGTACGGTCAGGTCGGAGAGATCGACCGTATGAAGGACTACCTGATGGAGTACCGGGAGTTGGATCCGGACAATCCCTTTTCCTATCTCATCATGAGCAGGCAATTCCTATCCGAAGGCCGGTTGGGTGAAGCGGAAAAAGAACTCCGGAAACTGGTGGAACGAAAATCGGACGAGATGGGCTATCTGTTGCTGCTTCCCAAATTCTTCCAGGAAACGAATCAGCCTGAAAGAGCCTTGGCGGAGTATGAGCGACTCATGGAAGCCGCGCCCGAACGGGAAGAGATTCTGCTTGGGTACGCTTCTTTCCTGTTGTCCCGCAACATGAGTGAGGACGCACTCGCGGTCCTGGAGAAAGCGACGATTCGTTCCCCCGAAGTCTGGACCCTTCATGAGGGTTTGGCGGAAGTACACCTGTTCCGGAATGAGCCGGAACGCGCGCTGGATGTCCTGAATGCGTTCATTCAACAGACCCCCGAGGCGCGCACCGTGGAGCCCTTGGTCAAGAAGGGTCTCATCCTCTCGCGTATGGGTCGTTGGGACGAAGCGGAATCCGTGAGCGATACCGTGCTGGCTCGATCTTCATCCAACGGTCACGGTCATTTGATCAAGGGTAAGGCGCTGCTGAACCGATCCGAATACGAGAACGCCGTCATTCATCTGCGGCAAGCCGTGGACATGCTTCCCTCGGAGTCGGACGCCTATGTTTCTCTTGCCGGCGCCTTGTCCCGGACTGGGAATCCGGACCTGGCCCGGGAGGAATTGAAGCGGGGCATGCGCCGGCTCCCCTCCGATTTCCAACTGCGTGTGGCCCTCCTGCAATCCTTTGAACGTTCCCGGGAATGGCCTCAGGCCTTGGACGTGGTCGAGGAGGGATTGAAACAGTTTCCCGGAAACACGCTGCTTTTGGTGCATCGGGGCCGGATACTGGCTGTGACGGGGAAGGCCGGGGAGGCGGAGGAGGTTTTTCGACTCCTGATTCAGCGGGAGCCCGAATCTTCCGTCGGATACATGGAACTGGGAAAGCTGATGCGCGCCCTGGGAGATACGAGCCAGGCCATCGAGCTGTTCAGTAAGGTGCTGTCCCTGAGGCAGGATCGGGAAGCGGCCCTGACGCTGCTCGTGGACACCTATTTCGCCGCGGGCAAACCGGACGAGGCGGAAGCGCTCTGCCGACGGCTCTTGCAGGACGATCCGAACAATGGGTACCTGGTGAATCTGATGGGTACGGTGTACCTCAGGCAGGACAAATTCGAAGAGGCCGAATCCCGTTTCAAGGCGGCCATCGAGGTGCTCCCCGAATGGGACCGCCCGTACTATTTTCTGGCCGCACTGTATGCAAAGGCCCAACGACTGGAGGACGCGGTTCAGGAACTCACGACTATTTTCGACAAGCGACCCGATTCATTGCAGATCGGATTCACGTTGGCCTTGTTGCATGAAAAGCTCGGGGATACGGATCAGGCCGTCGTCGTACTCGAAGAACTCATCGGGAAACATCCTTTCGTGGCTATTGTGAACAACAATCTCGCGTACTTATACGCCGAACATCGGCCGGACCGGGCATCGCTCGAAAAGGCCCTGGTGTATGCGCACAGGGCATTATCGCAGGGGGAAAAGAACCCGTTTATCCTGGATACGGTGGCATGGGTGGAGTTCAAGTCGGGTCGTCTGGAGTCGGCGTTGCGCTATATAGACCGAGCTTTGGAACACGCGGAGCAGGATCCGGTGATTCATTATCACGCGGGAGTGATGTATTCGAAGACGGATAACCGGGACCAGGCGCGGCTGTACCTGGACAAAGCGCTGGAATTGGGGTTGCAGGATCCGGAGGCGGCGGAGGCCAAGAAGATGCTCAGCTCCATGTCCTGAATCGATTCATGCAGAAATCGGAAATGGCGTAGACCAGCATGAACCAGGGAACGCCCACCAGGAAACGGATCCGCCGGCCCAAACCCGAGACGAAGGCGCCCCCGTTGTCCTGCGGAGAGGTCCGCATCGGCGGCGCCGGGAGACAGCGATGCTTTTCTCCGGATCCACACCGGAACACAGGTCCGTGGGCGCGAAGAAGCGTGCGGGTTCGGTGGCCAGGGGAGAGCGAAACACTGCGGGACGGAGCTTCATGCACCGAGCCGGGTCCTGATAAGACGGGAAGATGTTCCTGATGATCCCCAGGGTTCGGGGCGTCGATTTCCGCGGAAGCAGATTCATCTTCCCGCGTGGAAAAGAAATCTCCGATGGTCGATTCCGGCTCCCATTCCACCATGTGGATGATTTCGGATACGCTAAGGACCAAGAGAATCTGCTCCGGGTCTTCTTCCGCCCAAGCCGATGGTTCACTCGCAAAGGGATGGGAAGAACCATACCCGCCATGTTTGTTTTCAAGCAGCGGAAGCGTCGCCGTCTTATGCCGAAACCACACTGAGAACCCCCCGGTGATTCTGTGCCGCAAGGAGCGCGAAGGCGGCGGATTACACCACTCATCCTTCAATCTGTTCTAGTAGGCCGTCCAGGCGCCGATTGTCAAGTATATGATACAAATCCGCGACTTTTCCGTGGAGCCGCGGGACGGGATCCGCATGGAGGGTTTTCCGGGGGGATGTGCGTTATGCGCTTTGAGCCGAATTCCGTTGGGAAGGAGGTTCTCTTTGCCGGTTTGAGGTTGCCATGCCGGGCCTCGCACCGGCGCCGTGAATGCCGCTGCTTCCGGTTGCCGGACATGATGGAGAACCGAAGCGATGAAAACGGCGGCCAGAGGGTGGCGGAGTGCTTTTCGGGACCGATGCGGATGTGCTATTCTGTTACCGTGGAATCCCCGGGGAGAAGGAAGCCGGGATGGACAGGTAAGGGATGTGCATTGCAGCATCGAGGAGAAACCGAGGAGACAAGCCGGGCAAGCCGCCCAATGCCCGGGGCTGAATTGTGCATTGACAATAGTGCATTGACGTCTATAATAAGCGGATACCTTTTTTTGAGAGGAATTCATGAAACGCACATTTCAGCCCAACAACCTGAGACGCAAACGTACTCACGGGTTTCTCGTCAGGATGAGCACCAAAGGAGGCAGGAGGGTCCTGCAGAATCGGAGGGCTAAGGGACGCAAGGTGTTGAGCGCCTGACCGGTTGTATCTTCATCATCCGCGTAGAGACGCCGGGCTCCCATTACAGGCGGACGCTATGGCTGAGCGGTGAGCCTTATCAGCCCGTTGATAAACCGTATTGCGGGCAGGCCGGTGCAAAACGATGAGATGCAGGGCGGGCGAATCCTGAGGAATGAGGCGTACATAGAGTACGCCGTAATGACGAAGGATGAAGCCCGGCGCCGCAGATCGCGTCTTTCGACGGTCTGTTATGGAGAATGGACACGAGCTTCTCCCACCCAACCGGGTGGAGGTACCGGGAGAAGGCGCCGTTTGCCGTGTTTGGGTCTGTGTGAAACCTTGCTCCTTCCCGAAATCCGAAAGACTGCTCCTCCGGTGGCAATTTCAGCATGTTTTTGGGACGGGGCGCCGGATCCATACCAAGCACTTCGTGATTCTCCACAGCCCCAACCGGTTGGGGATCACGCGGTTGGGCGTCGTGGCGGGCAGGAAAGTGGGGAAGGCAACCCGGCGTAACCGGGTTAAGCGACTGGTTAGAGAAGTTTTCAGGCTTAACAAAGCGCGTTTCCCGCGGTCTTCCGACGTGGTGATTATTGCCAAGCCTGGTTCGACGGAGCTGAACTATTGCAGCGTGAACCGGGAGATTTCGGAGAGGCTGCCGTGACCCTGAATCGGCGATGATCAAGTACGCATTGATTGCTTGTATACAGCTGTACAGGTCGTTTGTATCTCCCATATTCCCTCCTTGCTGTAGATTCATCCCTACGTGTTCGGCATATGCCCTGGAGGCCATCCGGCGTCATGGCGCGGGGAAAGGGGTTTTGTTCGCGGTCCGGCGGCTGTTGAAATGTCATCCCTTTCACCCCGGAGGCTTCGATCCGGTGGATCCCCTGTAATGTGTTTCGATGGGAGTGTACTGAATGGAAAAAAACGCTCTATTGGCCGTGGCCCTTTCGATCCTGGTTTTCCTGGCATGGTCTCATTTCTTTGGATCGCGCGTGGAGCAGCCGTCTCCGGAAAAGCCGGCCGAAAGGGAACAAGCCCTGCCCCGTCCCGTGGTTCCGCAGGACCCCGTCGTTCGACCCGCCGATCTCCCGGAGCTGCGGCCCGGCGTGGTTTCGGCGGAGCCGGTTCGGGAAATCCGTGAGGTGGTGGTGGAGCACCCTCTGTACCGCGCCGTCCTTTCCGAAATGCGGGGGGAGGTCGTAAGTTTTCAGTTGAAGCAGTATCGTGAGAGTGTGGACTCGTCCTCGCCCTGGCTGGAGATGTTCAAGTCCGGTACCCGATCTCCGCAGTTGGCCTTCTTCAAAGGGAGTGTCCCGGACCTGGATTCCGCACGGTTTGAGGCGGATCAGACCCGACTGGATGTCACGCCAACGGCGGGACCCAGGAACGTGACGTTCTCGTGGACGTCAGCCGATGGGATCCGGTTGGTGAAACGGTATACATTTTACCCAGATTCCTACCTCATGGACCTGGATGTGATTCTGGAGAACGGATCGGAGGGGATTCTGGACGATAATCTGGAGGTCCGACTCATCGGGGCCCCCTTTGAGACCAAGAAAGGCTACTACAACACCACGGAAGCCGCCGCACTGGTGAACAACACCGTGGAATCCCAAGATGCTCAGGAGGTGAAACAAGCCAAAATCTGGGCCGGCGATATTCGCTGGACCGCTTACCAGGACAATTTTTTTCTTAAGGCCCTGATTCCTGTGGAAAACATCCAGGGGAGCGTTCGAGTGAACCGCGTGGATCCCGCCATGGTGCGCCTGGATCTTGTCATGCCTCCCGTGAATCTCCTCCGGAACATGGCGGCCACGTACCGGTACCACCTCTATTTCGGGCCCAAGCAGCTGGATACGCTCAAATCGCTCAATCTGGGGCTGGACCGGGCCGTAGATTACGGTTGGTTCGATGTGATCGCCAAACCCATTCTTTTTGTCCTCAACTGGGTGTATAATGGGCTCAAGAACTACGGATTGGCCATTATTGTCGTGACCATTCTGATCAAAATCCTGTTTTGGCCGCTTACGCAGAAAAGCTATAAGTCCATGAAGGCCATGCAGAAGCTGCAGCCGGAGATGGCCAGGCTGAGGGAACAACATAAGGATAACAAGCAACGCTTGAACGCTGAACTCATGACCCTGTACAAAACACACAAAGTGAATCCCATGGGAGGCTGTCTCCCCATGCTTATCCAGATTCCTGTTTTCATTGCCTTGTATCGGTTGCTTGGGGAATCCATTGAAATGAGACACGCTCCATTTATGCTCTGGATTAACGACTTATCCGCTCCGGATAGACTATACATCGGGTTCGACATTCCGTATACAGGAGGTTTGCCCGTATTGACACTACTTATGGGTCTTTCCATGTTCATACAGCAGAAGATGACCCCTACACCAGGTGACCCTACTCAAGCCAAGATAATGCTGGCGCTTCCTGTTGTCTTTACGTTCTTGTTCATCAATTTTCCCTCAGGTTTGGTCCTTTACTGGCTGATGAATAACGTCCTTTCCATAGGCCAACAGTATCTCATCAACAAGAAGGCCTGACCTCATGCGGAGGAAACTCATGGAACCCAATGAATTCGAAGGGAAAAACACAGAGGAGGCGATCTATAAGGCCTGCAAGCATTTTTCCACGACACCCGAGAAATTGGAAATCACCATTCTTTCCACTGGATCCACCGGGATTTTTGGTTTGGTGGGAAGTAAGAAGGCCAAGATCCGGGCTCTGTTTAAGGAGCAACCACCGGAAGAGCCCCTGGTGGACTTGTCCGATCTTCAGAAAGAATTTTCCTATCGGCCCGAGCCGCCGGTGCAACCCGAGGTGACCGAACCCCCTCAGGAACCTGAGGAAGAGGTTTCCATCGTGGAAACCGCGGAAGAAGAGATAGACACGGCGGACGTGGACGTGGAAGCGGACCTGGAGGAAGGAGAAGAGGAAGGAGAAGAGGAAGAAGAGGATTTCGAGTTGGAATCCGACAGCGAACCCGTCGAAGTGGGAGAACATGATCAGGAAGCGGTCGATACGGCCAAGGAGATTCTCGAAACCGTGATTCGATTGGCAAGCATGTCTTCTCAGGTTCAAGGGGAAATTTCCGAAGGAAGGGTTCAGCTGAACGTGACGGGAGAGTCCTCGGGGTTGCTCATCGGCAAGAAAGGAAAGACGCTGGATGCCCTTCAGTACCTGGTGACCAAGATGGTCAGCAAACGGTTGGGTAAGCGGATCCACGTGGTGGTGGATTCCGAGAACTACCGTGGCCGCCGAAGGAAAACATTGGCGGAAATGGCCCTGCGTTTGGGTGAAAAGGCCAAGCGTGCGGGAAAACCCGTCACGGTGAGTCCCATGAACGCTCACGACCGCCGAATAATCCATCTGGCGCTTCAGGACGACAAGCAACTGCGTACCAAGAGTAAGGGAGAAGGGTTGCTGAAGAGGATCATTATCTTTCCTCAACGCTCGGCGAAAACCAAGAGCCCCAAGAAGGACTGAGATCCTTCGATCGGATACCCAGGATGGGGCCGCCGAACGGTCCGGCCGCGCCCCGCCGGGTCCCGCTCCGAATATCTCCGGACCGGACCGACGGCGGAAGGTACGGTATGCGCCGGGAAGGCGCCGGCGGTTCACCATGCGGCGGCGTTCGCCGTGGGAAAAGAAACGGTGGGCCCCCGCGCGCGGGAATCGCGAAGAATGAGGTACGTCGAGCGTACGTTGCCGTGAAGCCTGTTCCTTCACGTCCCCGCGCGGAGGGTGCACCGTGACGGCGGAGGGAATCATGCGTACTGAATCAGACCGAGGCTCGCCCATTCCAACGGTCCGATATCGGCTCGTTGATCAACAGGCTTTCGGGCAGGCTGGTGCAAAACGATGAGATGCAAGGCGCGCGAATCCTGAGGAATGAGGCGTACATATAGTACGCCGCCATAACGCCTGTCTGTGGGTGATCGCACGCAGACAGGCGGGACGCGCAGGCAGAAAGGATGAAGCGCCACGCGGCAGGTCGCGTTTCCCACCGGCCTGTTAAACAGAAACACCCTTATACCGGTCTTTCTTACCAAGCATCCGGCTTGGATGCGGTTCCAGCCCTTGATCCTCAGGAGACGGGGAAACCCCCGGCTGGGTCCCATGCCCGAATTCGATACCATAGCTGCTGTGGCGACGCCTCCCGGAGAAGGAGCCATCGGAATCGTGCGGGTAAGCGGACCCGATTGTCTCCGTATTGCCGCTCGCTTGTTCGTGCACGGAGGTTCCCAAAAGGACCTGCGATCCCATTACCTGCATTACGGTCATGTGGTGGATCCCCGAAACGGAGAGTATGTGGACGAGGTGTTGCTCGCCCTCATGAAGGGGCCCAAGACCTATACCCGTGAAGATGTCCTCGAAATCCAATGTCACGGCGGTCCCGCCGTGCTGGAGCGGCTCCTGGAGCTCATATTCGCCGAGGGAGCCCGCCCTGCGGAACCCGGCGAATTCACCAAGCGCGCCTTTTTGAACGGCCGGATTGATCTGGCTCGGGCCGAGGCCGTAATCGACATGGTTCAGGCCCGTACCCGGGAAGCCTTGGCGGTGACGAGTCGGCACTTGCAGGGAGAACTGTCGGAAAGGCTGCAATTTCTGGGAAACGTGTTCGTGGATTTGTTGGCTCGAACCGAGGTGGCCATCGACTTTCCGGACGAGGATGTGGATATTCTCAAACCGGAAGAGGCCGTCCATGAGTTGGAGTCCTCCGTGCTTCCGCAACTCCGGCGACTCGTGGACTCATTCCATGCGGGCCGTATATTTCGGGAAGGGGTGCACGTGGTCATCGCCGGGCGCCCCAACGTGGGTAAGTCCAGCCTCATGAACCGTCTACTGGGACATGGGCGGGCCATCGTGACACCCTATCCCGGGACCACACGGGATTCCATCGAGGAAACCGTGAATATCGGGGGTGTGGCCGTACGACTCACGGATACGGCCGGGTTGAGATCCACGCAGGATGAGATCGAGCGAATCAGCTTGAAAGCCACGTTCCAGCGGATGTCCGAGGCGGACCTGGTGTTGTTCCTGGTGGATTATTCGACGGATCCCGGTGCGGAGGACGACGCCGTTTTTCAACAGGTGCGCGGAAGGAAAGTGGTCCTGGCGGCCAACAAGGTGGATCTTTGGGAAGGGAAGAGCATCCGGCCCTTGGAGACCCGTTTTCCGGGCGTTCCCATGGTGGCCGTATCGGCTTTGACGGGCGCCGGCATGGATTCACTGAAGGCAACCCTGAGACGATGTTTCCTGATTGAAGGCATCCAACCCGGTACCGAGGTCCTCCTGACCAAAACACGTCACAAGGAGGCGCTGGAACGGTGTATGGTCCATGCGAACCGAGCCGTTTCCACCCTGAAGACGCTGGACACCCTGGATACGCTGGCGGCGGATCTGCGTTGGGCCCTGGACGCCGTCGAAGAACTCACGGGTCGCACCACCACGGAGGACGTCCTGGACCGGATTTTCAGTCGTTTTTGTATCGGCAAGTGAACGGGCTTCTTCGCCGGAAGCCGTGTATCCTCGAGAGCCGTCTCACCCCTTGGGAACGTTTATGGAAAACCCCGCTCCGGGAAGCCGGTTCAGCCGGCAACGGATGACCGTTTCCGCCCTGTCCATTGCGGCGACTACTCTGCTGCTGCTGGGAATTCTAGGTTTTTCCACCTACAGAAATCTGTACCGGGAGCGGATACTGGTAAACGAACTTCTGGCCACTCAAGGCAGGGTGATCATTGAAGGCCTGCAGGCCGGCGCCCGCATCGACATGATGGGCATGGGTTGGAGCGGAAACCGGGTGCAATGGCTCCTGGAAGAAATGGCCCAGGAATCCCACCTCAAATTTCTGGCCCTGGTGGACGCGCAGGGCATGGTGCTGTTCCATAGTGACAAGGCGCAGGTGGGCAAGCCGTGGAGTCCGGAGCGCGAACTTGATGACTTCCCGGACCCTGGTGTGACCCGGTCCTACCGGCCGGACAAGAACACGCTCGTGGTAACCAAACAGTTCGTTCCTCTGCGCCCGGGCCACCGTCGACCTATGCATCGAATGCTCCCGGATCCCGCGTCTCGGATGCCTCTGGATCCCCTGGTGATGGCGGTGGGTCTCGATCTCACGTCCCACAACGATGCCCGCAGGCAGGACCTTTGGCACGCAGCTTTTATGGGCGGCTTGCTGGTTCTTTTGGGAGGAGCCTCGTTCCTGGTGGTCTTGTTGGTGCAGAACGCCTACCTGAGCCGGAGAGCTTTGGAACACGTGCGTGCTTACTATGGCCGGGTGGTGGATTCCATGCCCAACAGCCTGATCGTACTGGGCACCGATGACCGGGTGGCTACCGCCAACCCGGCGGCGCAATGTCTGTTCGGAGTGGAATCGGACGATTTCAAGGGCCGCGGCCTCGATGCCCTGTTTGGGGTGCATGCGGCCCAAATCCTGCACCGAATCCGCACGTCCGGTAGAGTGTTGCATTGGGAAGAACAGGCGCTTACCGCGGATGGGCGGTCCATACCGGTGTCCATATATGGCGCCGTGGTCCGCGATCCGGAAGGGCGGCGTATAGGGACGGTACTGTTGATTCAGGACCTCCGGGAGATCCGGGAACTCAGGGAACACGCGGCCCGGAGCCAGAGGCTGGCCGCGGTGGGTGGGCTGGCCGCCGGAGTTGCCCACGAAATCCGCAATCCCCTGAGTTCCATACGGGGGTTCTCCCAGTTTTTCATGAAGAAATTCCCGCAGGGCACACGGGAATCCGAATATGCCCATCTCCTGGTCCAGGAAGCGGAACGGTTGAACCGGGTCATCACGGCGCTGTTGGATTTTGCCCGATCCAGAAAGCCGGCCGTGCGGCGGGCGCCTCTTCGCGACCTCATCGAGCATGCCCGAACGCTGGTTCAGGAGAGACTCGGTCTTAAGGGTATCGCATTTGAGAACACGTGTTCCGACCTCGTGGAAGCGGAGGTGGATCGCGATCAGATGATTCAGGTATTGTTGAACCTGTTTCTGAACGCCGCCGACGCATTGGATGCCGGGGGACTGCTGAGGGTGGAAGCGACGGTGGCGGAGGACGGGGGATGCGAGATCCGGGTTTCGGATACGGGACATGGCATGGATGCGGATACCCTGTCCCGTGTTTTCGACCCGTTCTTTACCACCAAGGAATCCGGCATGGGATTGGGCCTGGCCGTAGCGCATCGAATCGTGGAGGATCATGGAGGCGCCCTTACCGCCCGGAGCGACCCGGGCCGGGGAACCACGTTCACCATCCGTCTGCCGGGACCGGGGAGTGGATCCGTATGATAGGCCCTAAGGACAAGACCGTCCTGGTGGTGGATGATGAGGCCTCTCACCGCACCATGATCCGCGCCCACCTGGAAGAAGAGGGATATCGGGTGATGGAGGCGGAAAGCGGATCTTCCGCATTGGAACAGGTATCCGCAGGCGCCCCGGACTTGGTGCTGATGGATATCCGGATGCCGGGCGGGTCCGGGATAGAAGCCTTGAAGGCGATGAAGAAAGGGTTCCACCTCCTGCCCGTGATCATGATGACCGCTTATGGATCCGTGGAATCCGCCGTGGAAGCGCTCAAACTGGGCGCCCTGGATTATCTGCAGAAACCCCTGGACATGGATGAGCTTCTGATCAAGGTGGACCGGGCCTTGTTTTTCAGAAACCTGGAACTGGAAAACGTGCGGCACCAGGAACGCCTGAATCAGCGTTTCGACTTCTCCAACATTGTTGCGGAAAGCCGGGCCATGCGTGAAATTTTCGAAACCATGGCCCTGGTGGCGCCCACCGACGCCACGGTCCTCCTGTTGGGTGAAAGCGGAACCGGAAAGGAACTCGCGGCCAATGCCATCCACCAGAACAGCCCCCGCAAGGATCGGCCGTTCATCAAGATCAATTGCGCGGCCTTGCCGGAGACGCTCCTGGAAAGCGAATTGTTCGGGCATGAGAAGGGGGCGTTCACCGGAGCCGTATCCCGGAAGAAAGGCCGTTTCGAGCTGGCGGATGGAGGGTCCCTGTTTCTGGATGAGATCGGAGAAATGACTCCGGCCACTCAGGCCAAACTGCTCCGGGTGGTTCAGGAGCACGAGTTCGATCCCCTGGGGGGAATCCGCGCCGTTTCCGTGGATGTGCGCCTTCTCGCCGCCACCAACAAGGACCTGGAGAACGAGGTCAAGGAGGGCCGATTCAGGGAGGACCTGTATTACCGACTGAACGTGGTTCCCATACGGATTCCTCCCTTGAGAGAGCGCCCCGAGGACATCCTCCCCCTCCTGAATCATTTTCTGGGAGTGCACGCCCGCAAGAACCACCGTTCCATCCAAGGGTTCGAAGCGCAGGCCGTAAGCCTCATGCAGGTCTATCACTGGCCCGGAAACATCCGGGAACTGGAAAACACGGTGGAGCGCGCCGTGATCATGTGCCGCTCGGAGTGGATCCGGGCGGATTGTCTGCCCCCCCAACTTCGCACCGCACCATGCCGGGATGACATCATCCGGCGCGCCGGGGTGACCCTCAAGGAAGCCGAACGAGAACTCCTGGAGAAAACGCTCAAACTTACCGGAGAAAACCGCACCCACGCGGCCCGTATTCTGGGGATCACCCGGAAAACCCTCCAGAACAAAATCAAAGAATACGGCCTCGGTTGATCCCAACGGCCGTGTGTCGTCGCCGGGGCCGCTCCGGTGGAGCCCCCACCGGGCCTCGACGGAATTCCTCGGAAACACGCGGGTGCTGCTTTCCGGTCTTGCGGCCGGGCGGACTCGACCCCTTGCCATCGGCGGTTTGAGCCCCGGTCGTTCTTGCATTTCCGCCGTGATTCAAGTATGTTGGGGGCGCGTGAAAGCAGACCGTTATCCCGCGGAAGGCAGGTTGAGCGGCATAGCAGCCCGTGGATAAACCGTATTGCGGGCAGGCCGGGTAAAAACGATGAAGTGCAAGGCGGACGAATCCTGAGGAATGAGGCGTACAACCAGTACGCCGCAATGACGAAGGGTGAACCCCAACGATGCGGATCGCGTCTTTCAACGGCCTGACAGGGTGGTGCTGGAAGCCGCGACCTTATACTCGGTGGGCATCGAATTTCAGGTGGAGTGAAGGAGAAATCATGGAGCGGACGTTGTCGATCATCAAACCCGACGCCGTGGCGAAACAGGTGATTGGGGATATCATACGTCGTTTTGAAAGCGAGGGGCTTCGGGTTGTCGCCATGAAAATGGTGCGCCTGACCAAGAAGCAGGCCCAGGGATTCTATATCGTGCATGAACGGAAGCCTTTTTTCGACAGCGTTACGGACTTCATGTCCTCAGGGCCCGTCGTGGTCATGATTCTCGAGGGACCCGACGCCATCGGGCGAAATCGCGCCATCATGGGAGTGACGGATCCCGGAAAGGCGGAGGAAGGCGCCATTCGAAAACTGTACGGGTCCAACGTGGAAAGCAACGCGGTTCACGGTTCGGATAGCCCGGAAACGGCGGCTTTCGAGATCCGCTATTTCTTCAACGAACTCGAAATAGCCTGAAAAACCGAAACAACAGGGGGCTCGGATGGCTGGGTTTCGACGTGGCCGGCGCATCACGGCGCCGTATCCTGCTCAAAGGCATGGGTTGTCCTCGTGCACGGCGACAACCTCTTCTTTCCGAGGTCTTTTCCGAAACCGAAGGGTTTCGGCTTGGAGCGGGCCGGAGCCGGAGAAGCGGTTGCAGGACGCCCGGCGAAGCGCCCTAAGAGGGTTCCGGTTTTCTTTCCGCCTTTGGGTGTGCGTCGGGGTGTTTCTGCTGTTGCAGGTTCCCGCCGCATGGACCGTGGCGGAGATTCCCGAGACGTTGCGTTTTCATTCGGTGTTTCAGCTTCCCGAAAAAGTGGAATTGTGCGGGGAACCGGTTCCATTGGAAATCCCCGACGTATGGGAACGATTGGACCGGGAATTCACGATATCCGTTTACGATCAGGCCCAGGTGTTCATGTGGATGCGTCGCATGCACCGGTACTTCCCGTATATAGAGCAGGAGCTCCGGGCCCGGGAGATGCCGGACGATATCAAGTACCTGGCCGTGGCCGAAAGCTCCCTGATTCCCCATGTGCAATCCTACAAAGGAGCCCTGGGGACATGGCAGTTCATGCCCGGGACGGGGAAACGATACGGACTCCGGAGCGATTCGTCGTTTGAAGACCGGTTGAATTTCGAGAGCTCCACCCGGTCGGCCCTTTCCTATTTACAGGATCTGTACCGGGAGTTTGGGAGCTGGAGCCTTGCCATGGCCGCCTACAACTGCGGTGAAGGGCGGGTGGCCTCCGCGGTTCGGGAGCAGGGTGAAACCTGCTATTACCGTCTGATATTGCCCAGGGAAACGGAGCGTTACGTATTCCGTATCCTGGCCGCGAAGATTATCCTGCGAGATCCGGAACGGTACGGATACGCCCTGTTGGATCCTGCCTCCCGTTATGCGCCTCCGGCTTCGGAATCCTTTAAGGTTACGTTCGAAGAGGGCATTCACGCCCGGACCATTGCAGGGGCCTGCGGCGCCTATTACAGGGTCATCAAGGAACTCAACCCGGAAATCAAGGGACACTATTTTCCGGCCGGAACCTACGTGATCCGGGTCCCGGAAGGGTCGGGAAAGCAGTTCGTTCGATTCTACGAGCAGTACAAGAAGAAATGGGCCGTCACGGCGCACCGTGAGTACGTGGTCCAGAGAGGGGAGAACCTGTCCCGCATCGCGGAGCGGTTCAACGTGACGGTGGACGCCATCAAGAAGTGGAACAAACTGAGTGGAGACACGATCCATCCCGGTCAGACGCTGAAGATTTATTAGAACAGACCCGGAAACACGCGAAACGTCGCTTCGATGTCCTCCCTTCCCACACGCAATCCGACGCGCCTGCGCATGTACCCGGCAAGCCCGTTTCGAGGTGCAAAGGGGTTTGGAGGACTCCGGAATATCCTCGCCGGAGGGAAAGAGAACTTGACCGGAGGCGATCCGCCGCCGGTTTCTCGTTCGGATCAACGCGGCCGGTTTCGACAGGCAGGCGAATGCCGACGTTGGGAATTCCCTTTGAAGAGAGCAAACGGTACCTCATGACAAGGAATCGAGCATGCATTTGTCGGAAGAGCGCCTTCTGATACGGGAGAGTGTAAGAAAGTTTACGGAAAGAGAAATAGCCCCTCTGGCAGAAAAGATGGACCGGGAAGAGTTGTTTCCCGATGGGTTGTTCCTGAAGCTGGGCGAACTGGGCGTGCTGGGCGTCACAGTGTCCGAGGAGTTCGGGGGCATCGGCGGCGACCCCTTGACCCATGTGCTCATCACCGAAGAGCTGGCCAAAGGCAGCGGGGCCGTAGCGCTGAGTTACGTGGCGCATTCCAATCTCTGCGTCCACAACCTGTTCAGGCATGGAAATGCGGGACAGCGAAGCAAATACGTGCCTCCCTTATGTACCGGGAAACACGTCGGAGCGCTGGCTCTGACGGAGCCGGGGGTCGGATCGGACGCGGCCGGCATTCAAATGTCGGCGGTCCGGCAAGGCGGCTCCTACAAATTGAACGGCACGAAGATGTTCATCACCAACGCACCCATCGCCGATACGCTGGTGGTCTATGCCAAAACGGACAAGTCCAGGAGACACCACGGCATCACCGCCTTTATCGTCGAAAGCGCCTTCGAAGGATTCTCCGTTTCGCGCAGGCTGGAAAAGATGGGCTGCAGAGGGTCCCCCACCGGGGAGGTGGTGTTCGAGGACTGCATCGTACCTGCGGAAAACATTCTGGGCGAGGAGAATGACGGAGCGGGCGTAATGATGGCGGGTCTCGACATAGAAAGGGTCGTTGTGGCGGGCATCAGCCTCGGGCTTGCGGAGGCGGCTCTGGACGCTTCTCTCCGGTATTCCAAACAGCGGGTGCAATTCGGTCAACCCATTTCCCAGTTTCAGCTTATTCAGGCCAAACTGGCGGACATGTACACGGGGATTGAAGCAGGCAGGCTGCTTGTATACGACACAGCGGTCAGGACCGTTGAGGGACGGAGGCTTCGTAAGGACTCCGCGGCCGCGGTGCTGTTTGCCGCGGAGATGGCGACCAAAGTGTGCAACGACGCTCTCCAGATCCACGGGGGCTACGGCTATATGCTCGAGTTCCCCGTCAACCGTTACCTGAGAGACGCCAAACTCATGGAGATCGGTGCGGGCACTTCCGAAATAAGACGTCTCCTCATTGCCAGAGAGCTGTTGAAAGAGTGAAGGATTGCGGACCGTGGGCGAAAACCTTCGCTCCGGGTTCTGGAATCCAAGGAATTCCTCAATCATGAGAACCGTCTATCCTTGTACTTCGATAATACGATGTGGTCCCGTGATCCCGAAAGGCGGCGTAATACCCGGGAGTCGGGAACGAGTTCCGGCAAGTCGGGTCCGGGAGTAATCCCCGGCTGTCCACGTTGTAATTGACAACAAACGAACCCGCGAATACAAGCCGATGCCCATGGACGAGAATCATATTCGGATAGTGGCCGAGCAGTTACAGGTACAGACCCACCAGGTTCGGGCCGTGGCGTCCCTCCTCGAGGATGGGGCTACGGTGCCTTTTATAGCGCGATACCGCAAGGAGGCGACGGGGAGCCTGGATGAGGTGGCCATAACCACCGTCCGGGACGAATTGGGCCGATTGAAGGATCTGGACGACCGGCGCAGCGCCGTCCTCCGTTCACTGGAGGAACGGTCTCTCCTTACGGAGGAACTCAAACTCCGGATTCTCGGCGCGGAAACGTTGCATGCGCTTGAAGACCTCTACCTGCCGTTTCGTCCCAAGAAACGGAGCCGGGCCGCCGCGGCGCGTGAAAAAGGTCTCGAACCGCTGGCTCTGCGGCTCCTCGATCAGGATCCGGCATGGGATCCGGAGGCGGCGGGCCGCGCTTTCCTGGATCCGGAAAAGGGCGTCGAAACGGTTGTGGAAGCATTGGCCGGGGCTCGGGACATTGTCGCCGAGTGGGTCAATGAGGATGCAGGCGCCCGGGAAGAGATCCGGGAGCTTTTTCGCGCCCGGGGAGTGTTTCGTACGCGGGTGATACCGGGCATGGAGGACAACGGAGACAAGTTCCGGGATTATTTCGACTGGGAAGAGCCGGTGCGGACGATTCCTTCCCATCGCATCCTGGCCATGCGCCGGGGGGCCGGGGAAGGGTTTCTGACCCTGCGAATCACGGTTCCCGACGAACAGGCTTTGGGACTGCTGGAACGACGCTTTCTCCGCGGGGATAGTGATGCCTCCCGCCAGGTGCAGGCGGCCGTTCAGGACGGGTATAAGAGATTGCTCGCTCCGGCCATGGAGACGGAAATCCGCCTGGAGACCAAGAAGCGGGCCGACGATGCGGCGATCAGGGTGTTCGCGGAAAATCTGCGCGGGCTCCTTATGGCTCCGCCTTTGGGACGGAAGAATGTGCTTGCTCTGGATCCGGGCATTCGGACCGGGGCGAAACTGACCTGCCTGGACAGGCAGGGGCGGTTGCTCCACTGGACCACCGTTTTCCCCCTGCTGTCTTCGCGGGAGCGGGAACGAGCCGCGGCGGAGATCGGGTCCTTGTGCGGGCGGTACCAGGTGGAAGCCGTTGCCGTGGGGAACGGAACGGGAGGCCGTGAAACGGAAGAGTTCCTGAAGAGTCTGGCTCTCCCCGGAAGTCCTCCCGTTATCCTGGTGAGTGAAAGCGGAGCTTCGGTATACTCCACATCGGAAGCGGCCCGGGAGGAATTCCAGGACTTGGATGCCACCGTGCGAGGATCCGTTTCCATCGGGCGGAGGCTCATGGATCCTCTGGCGGAACTGGTGAAAATCGATCCCAAGTCCATTGGTGTCGGTCAATACCAGCATGACGTGGATCAAAAAAAGCTGAAGCGAAGCCTGGATGACACGGTGGTGAGCTGTGTGAATGCGGTGGGCGTGGAACTGAACACCTCCAGCGTAGAGCTGCTTACATACGTATCCGGGCTGGGGCCGCGATTAGCCCGGAACATTGTTGCTTTCCGGAACGAGTGGGGTCCTTTCCGGTCCAGGGAGGAATTGAAACGGGTCCCACAGTTGGGTCCCAAAGCCTTCGAACAGGCCGCCGGATTCCTGCGCATCCGAGATGGAGAGCATCCATTGGACGCCGGCGCCGTCCATCCGGAAAGCTATGAAATCGTGTACGCCATGGCGCGGGACGTGGGCGCTTCGGTAACGGACCTCATCCGGGACGAGCATGTGCGGTCCAGGATCGATGTGACCCGGTATGTAACGGATCGGGTGGGCATACCCACCCTTTCGGATATTCTCTCGGAACTGGCCCGCCCCGGCCGGGATCCCCGCCGGAGTTTCGACGGTATTTCCTTTTCCGATGAGGTCCGCACGCTGGAAGATCTGAAACGGGGAATGATTCTCCCCGGCGTGGTGACCAATGTCACGGCGTTCGGCGCCTTTGTGGATATCGGAGTGCATCAGGACGGCCTTGTCCACATCAGCCAGTTGGCGGACAAATACGTCCGGGAGCCTGGAGAAATCGTTCGAGTTCACCAACAGGTGAACGTTACGGTTCTGGACGTAGACCATGCCCGAAAGCGGATTGCCCTTTCCATGAAGAAGCGCCCCTTTGCCGAATCGGCGGCTTCCGGGCGGTTCGCGGGAAACCAGGAAGATGTGAAAGCGCGCTCCGAACAGACTCGAACCGGCGGAAATCGCAGTTCCGGGAAAGACTTCAACAAGCCGTTCGCCCACCTGTTGAAAGACCGGTGAAGGCCTCCCTCCGGCCGCGGGAAGGATGTTCCATTGGGCGTATCTCCCTCCTCCCTGTTTCAGGCGATGTCGCGCTCGCCTCTCCTCCGTTCCCATGCACACCACGGGGGTCCGGGACTCCGGACGCCGAATGGCCTTGCCCTTGGACTTGAGTAAGCAGGGAAAGTGTCCTATACTCCAAGTGGAACGCGCCTGAAGCAAGGAACCGGGTGCGGGGGACATAGACTACCGTGGGTGGGGGAGGTCGGGGTATGAAAACGAAGTCGGTTTTTCTGATTTTGGGCTGGTTGTTGATCTGTGGGACGAACGGCGTCGGGGCGGCGGAACCTTTTTCCGCACCGGCTCGTTTCGATTTCGGGGCCGGTGGCAGCAGCGTCTATGTGGACGTCACGGTGAAAGGCCCTTTCGGAATCAAGATTCCCGTGTCCATAACTCCCAATCCGGTTCCCCTCAACGGCTTCATGACCATCGACAGCCTGAATGAGGTCACGGGCTCCTTTGAGGGGAAACTTGAAAATCTCAGGGGGGAAACCGATATCAAAGTGATCGGCCTGTTCTCCGTATCCGTGAAAGTCGTCTTGAACGGAGCAGTGGCCGGGGTATTTCAGTGGAGTCAGGACCGAGTGACCTTTTTCTCCACGGGGGTTTCCGCCGAGGCGGAGGTTTCGGGCGACACTCAACACATCCCCTTTGTGGAGTTTGTGCTGGATGGAAGTTACGGCGGCGACCAGTTGTCCGTGCAGCATCAGGGATCTTTTTCGGGCAGCTACGCGGGTCAGTCGTATGACCTGGACCTGGGCGTGGACTTTCAGGCCGCCCTGGAACCGTTGGCCGGTCCCGCGGAGGCGTATGCGGGTTCCTGGACGGGAGTGTGGATCAGCGACTCCACGTCCGCTTCCACCCCTCTGCATCTCATGTTCTGCCCCTCCGGGACAACGGTGTCCGGGGAAGGCTACGTGGATCCGGATGGGAGCGGGTGGATCCGGGCCGCTGTAAGCGGCGCCGTGTCCGGGGATACCATCGATTTTACCATGGGATACGAGCATCAGGGCGCCCAGTACAGTCTCCACTTCTCCGATGGCGTACTCGCTCAAGGAAGCATCGTGGGTATGGTGGAGGCGGTGGTTCAGGGAGCGGTCCAGGATCAGGGCTCTTTTGTGCTTTCCAGGGTATTCGACGCCGCCCGGGAGACGAACGGAGTCTGGAAGGGTGGAGGAGGAAACTGGTTCATTCAGAAGTATACTCATGGAGGAGCCCTGGTGATCTTCAGCGTGGACTTGAGTTCGTTCACGGTGTATGGGATCGATTCCGCCTCCGGGCTTTCCTGGACTTCCGGGCCGGATCTGGGAGACGAACGATACCTGCTGGATATCGAGTTCACATCCTCAAGCCAGGCCACGGCTGTGGTCACGGATACCCTGAGCCAATCTCAGGAAACCCACTCGCTGACCAAATTCGCAGGGGCGCCTTTGACGGACGTTTTTATCATGAACGATGGGGTTTACAAGGGAGCGGAGGGGACATGGTTCGTTCAGAGATATGATCACTGCGGCGCGCTGGTGATCTTCACGCTGGATATGAGCAGTTACCGTGTTTACGGAGTGGACTCGGCCCTGGGCGGGACCTGGTTTTCCAATCCCGACATGAACAGCGGCTCGTACGCCGTGGACCTGACGTTCCCCTCGCTTACGGAAGCGAACGTGATCCTTCATGACCTGGTTGGATCCACCTCGATTCCGTATACGCTGTCCCTTTTCGCCGGAGCGGAATGAACGGAATGGATCCGTACCAGGCGGTTAACAGCCCGTTGATACACCGTATTGCGGGTAGGCCGGTCCAAAACGGTGAGATGCAAGGCGGGCGAATCCTGAGGAAAGAGGCGTACATTCAGTACGCCGCAACGACGCAGATCGCGTTTTTCACCGGCCTGTTGAGCCGGCAGGTATCCATGGAATGGGGAAGGCCGAGACGGAGACATGAGTGTTTCAGGAGGTCAGGTCCTCTTCCGCAATGGGGATTCTCAGGATTTCATTGGGCGGAGGCGAGGGCGGCAACGAAGAGCTGATGGACACACCGTAACGCTCTTGGATCCGGGCGAGGGCCTGTTCGAGTTCCCGGTGACGGCCCAGCAGCGTCAACTGCTGATGGAGTCGCCGAAACCATTCCACCGCCCAAAGAGAACGAAGGGGTGCATGTTCCTCATGGGACAGCCAGGAATGAAAGGTGAGCATCTCCACATAGCGGCCTTCGCTGGTACGCCCTGAGATTCGCACCGTATTTGCGGCGTCCCCGCGGATTTTGCCGAGAATCACCAGAGGTGTCCGAGCCGTCAGCTGACTTACGGCCGGGGGAATGAGATCGTATGCTCCGGGGGGGGGAAACTCGGCGGTGAAGTCCGCCAGAAGCGGAGTATCCACGTACCTTCGGAACCTTTCGGCCGTCCAATGGGCCCGATCCGCCCGGTCCGCCGTATAAGGAATGCTGTACGCCGCTTGCGCCAGGTATTCGATGAGGGGGCGGTGCACGCGGTTTCCGACTCCGAACACGAAAAACCCCACGCGAGCCAGATGTTCATGGATACGTCGAAACACGCGTGCTTTCACCTCGATATATCCGTCCGTGATCAGAATCACGCTTCGGGCGGCGCCGACTTCCGGAACCGGAAGATCAAGGGCTGAATGAAGCGCTTCCGACAGACCGAATTCCTTGTTTTTCCGAAAGGGTCCTCGTAAAGAACCGAGAGCGTTCCGAATATTTTCCTCGGATGCCTTCATGGAAGTCCCCGAAATCGGTACTCCTGAACCGCCTTCAAACAGGATCAGATTGAAGTGATCGGACGGACTCAAGTTCCGGACAAGCCGCTCCAACAACAGGGCGGCGGCATCCAAGGGGAATCCGCTCATGGATTCGGAAACGTCTACCAGAAAGATGAACTCCCGATTGGGAATCCACACTTCCAGCGGGTTTTCCGGCGGTTCCACGAGCAGGAGGAAGTACACATCGTCGTTGTCCCGATACAGAAGCGCTCCGCTCTGAATACGTTTGCCCGCAGTCTTGTATCGAATCACGATGTCCCGTTCCTCCGCCGGCTCCTCCGCCAGCCGGATATGGGCGCTTTCCCGCGAGCGATAATGCACGGAAAGGGTATGAGAAGGTGAAGTGAGTTCCCGGATGGGGATGGCCGCATTCAGGCGGGCCAGGAATTCGAAAGAAGGCGCAGGTTCTTCTTCATCCGTGACAGCCGGGAGGGGTGATTGGGGAAGCCGGGGATTCCATCGGAGGGGCCGATAGACGAACTGATAGAATCCTCCATCGCGCACCAGACGTTCCGAATAGGTGACCGTGACCGTGACCCGCCGGCCGGGAACGATCCAGGCCAGGTTGGATGTCAGGGTGGGCGATCCTTTAACATCCCGTACTCGTTTCCAGGCTTTGCCGGGTTCGGGGGAATTGTCGCCGGCGGGATCGGGGAGGCTCTCCGAATGAATGCGGATGCCGTGCAGGGTGACGTCTTGCGGCTCGGGAAACACGTACACCAAGTCCGCGGGTTCCCTTCCCGTATACTTTAAAGTGTGAGTCACCTGCACCCATGCCAGCATCGCCGATAGGCTCACGTCCACCTGCGCCGAAATCAGGCTCAAGCGGGCCTGGTCCGGATCGGCGCCTACCAGGTGCAGGGTGGGGGGATCAACAGGGGCTTGCCGCGAAGCCGCGCCTTGCTCCAATTGGAAAGGCAGGGTCACGCTCTGTTCGCCCAGATACACCATGCTGCCTTCCAGGAGACCGAGGTGCGATGAGTCCCGGCCCGTCGCTGAGGCCGGCGGGAGCGATGCGGGCGATTTGGAGAAACGGGCGGAGACCCTTTTCTCTCCCGCGGAGTTCGTCGAAAGGCCTCGCTCGGAGTGGATCGTGGCCGGATACCCCGCGAGAATACAGCTCAGGCTGAACCATAATACCGCGGTTTTGAACACGTAACTCCGGCAGCCGAACCGATGACGCTCCGTAATGCTTCTGGTGCGTATCATAGGGATGCCTGCTCCGGTTCGTCGAAAATCGGGTAAACGCCTTCTGCACCCGAGAGGCTCTGCGGTGAATCCGCCTTCCTTGCGCCGCGCCGAAAGCCTCCGGCGCTTGGCAAGGTTGTGTTTTCATCCGAACACTGTGCCGACTTCCAGTGAGTTCTCAAGTGGAACGGGGCGCACCCCCGCATCCGGCGAAGCGGCCGGAAATCTCGGAAGATCGGTCTTGCGAGGAGAAAAACCGGTATGCCGCCGACCCTTGACCCCACCTTCTCCAACTTGAAACCGGCTCAGCGGGCTCCCGGATTGATGGTGATCACGGGGCAAGGAGAGTTGAGAACGATGTGTTGCGCCGTGCTTCCGAAGATGGCTTTACCCGTGGGACTTCTTTTGTGTATGCCCACCACCACCATATCGATGAGATCTTTTTCCTTCTCGATGAAATGGACGATGTCCGGGCCCGTGCCTTCCCCGATATTCAGAATGCGCACTTCCCACTCGAGACCGGCGCGGTCGATACGCCGTTCCGCTTCCTCGATCATCTCCCGCATCACCCCGCTTATAGCCTCCTTGTACCGCTCGGAAATGTCCGAGAAGCTCAAGGCGCGCAATACGCGGTTCTTTTCATTCAAAACCCGATCGGGAGGTAGGGCGTATACCAGCCAGATACTCGTTTCCTGGAAGGAGGCTTCGGATAAGGCGTAGTCAAGGGCCTTGCGGGCCGAATCCGAACCGTCGTAAGCGACAACAATGGCCATGATTCTTACCCCCGGCGGAAAAACCTTTTTCGCCCGCGGTGCCACGGAAGAGAAAATCCGCCTTCGAGTATGGAGAGACGCCCCATCTTCCGGGGTCCTCACGGAGCCCCAGTAAATGGTCGGTTTTCAGTCTCCCACGGCGCCCCTTACCGGAGCTGTATACCACAGGGCCTTTCGAGGGCGAAGCGAAATGTTCATTCCTGAGCCGTGTTTTCCAAACACGGGAACCCGCTTTTGCGGGTTCCGTGACACAATGGGTCCTTAGGACTCATGGTCCATGGTGCTTCCTCCCTCGCCTCAGTGAACACCGTATGGGCACAACGGGCTGCTCTTCATATCGGAAGCACAAAAGTACTCTTCCACACCGGGATTTCTTCTGTGGCTGGAAACCCACGCGGCCCATTCGTCGCCGGGCCAGAATTCCATCATGGGTCGATTATAGTTTTCATAGGTTTCCCGGTCACGATCCGCCAGATACTGTCTCAGGGTTTTTTCCATATTAGACACCTCCTTCCGAGGTCTTCTTCTCTATCTGAGAAGTTATCCACGCGGGGATTTCTGTCAACGATCCGGATGCTTCAAAGGCGGCGTCACGACCGACGCGCCGGGAATCGGGGTTCCCGTCGTGAAAGACGAAAAAGGCGCCCACGAACTCTTCGTGCCCTTCGGGGCACGGAGACTCCGTTCCGGCCCAGCGGACCCGGAATTCACGGAGACTGGGACCCGTAAGCAGAACCAGCACATTGGCCGTGTTCCGGCCGCAGTAGTCCGCACCGGGTGTCATGGCATTCCAGTGGATACCGAATCGTTGCGCCACGTCTTCCATGGTTTGTTTCCGGGCCGCCAAATGCGGGGCGTTTATGTGAAAGGATCTGACGGACAACAGAATGAGCACGATCATGAAGGCGATACACACGGAACCGGCGTTGGGATGGGACAGGGTTGCGGCGGTGAGCCACGCCAGCACCAGCGGAATGAACAGATAGTATCTCAATTCATGGGATTGAGGCAGAACCAGGGTGATCCCAAAGAATGCCAGGAACAGAAACGCTGCCGGAGGGGGCAGGATCCGCCGTTTGACCCCCCACACCAGGAGGACCAGGTGAAACAAGATGAGCGGTCTCCAGAACCCGCCCATTCGGAACCCCTCGGATTCGGGTCCCGCGCCCCATTGGTCGTGGGTATAGACGATCCCCGGCTTGGGGGATACGGCGCGCATGACTTCGAAAACCGAAGCCAGGGTCCGAAGCCATTGGGGTGAGTCCCTCATCGCGGCGGGGCGGTTCAAGCGAGAATCCTCGTCCGCGTCGTGGAGGTAGGGGAAGACGGATTGCAGTACGGGGGGCTTCATGGGAAAGACCGGGTTGTGGTGCAGCACCAGATTTCGAGCCAACCAGAACGGGGCGCCCGCCAGAAGCGCAACCACGAGCACGCCCCTGAACGCCATGGTCAGGCGCCGGTTTCCGATGACCAGGAAGGCGAGTATCCCGGCGCCCAGCAACGCCGGGGGGATGAGCTGGAACTTGGTGCATCCGGCCAGGACGTACCCCGCTGTACCCAGGGCGGACCACCGGCGTACGGATCCGGTCCCGCGGAGCAGTTGAATGGTGCTCACTATGCCGAAGGTCAGGAACAGATTCGCCGGCAGATCGATATAGCCGCTCCGGCAATGGATCAGCACCATGGGACAGGCCAGGCTTCCGAGCAGGAACCAGGACGCTCCCGTCCCCATAGCCCGAACAGCGGCCAGGACCATGAGCAGGAACAGAACCAATCCCAGCATGTGAAAGGCGTTGGGAGGAATGAGCGGAACCAGAAGCCATACCAGCCCGATGAAGGCGTGGATCAGGAGGGGGAATCCCTGAAAGCGTTCTTCCAGTAAAGGATGGAGCAGAATCCGATCCGGATCGAAGAGCTTGATCCCGAAGGGAAGGTGATAGCTCAGGAAATCGAAACCGTCGTCGAAATGAATCAGGTTCACCCGAAAGAGCAGCACAACGGCTGCGATTCCCAGCAACCCCGCCGCCCATGTCAGTAATCGAACAATCTGCGGGCTACGTTCGGGAGGTATCACCGCGACCTCTTGACCAGGCGCGCTTGAAACAGAACGATGAAGAGTTCTCCGAAAAACAGGGTCCCATAGAGGGTCATGGCGAATCCGCGAGATCGGAATTGCGGTGCTTCCCATGCCGCAAGAGATGCGGATACATAGAGAATCGCCGGCAAGGCCGCGGCGCAGGCCGTAACCAGCAGGATCCAAAACACGGGTCCTTCGTCCAGGGCGAGCCACAGTTCCGCCCAACTCCTCCGTTTTCCGGCTGAATCCCAGGGTAGAATCCAACCCGTTCCCAGCATGCGCATGGCCGTGAGGAGAAAAAACAGAGAGGCCGCAAACCATGCGGACGTCCAGGGAAAGCGCCCCGACAGGTTTGCGGGCCACAGGAGAAAGGCTCCCAGACACGCCGCGGAAATCCACAGGAAGAAGCACCCGGCGGTGTAAAAGAACCGCGGCGCTCCCGCGAGGATGAGAAGCAGATGCCGCATGCCGTCGCGCCACGTCTTCAGGTGGGGTTCACGGTCCCGGGTGTCTTTCCGGAGACGAATGGGTTCTTCCACGATGCGGGCCCCATGTTTCAACGCGTTGGTCAGGAGTTCGGAGGCGAATTCCATGCCCGTCGCCCTAGGGTTCCAAAGGGGAAGCCGATCCTTGGGGAAAGCCCGGAATCCGCTGTTGCAGTCGGTGAGCCGGGCGGAATAGAGTCGATTGATGAGTCCGGTCAACACGGGAGTGCCCAGAAACCGGTGGAGCCAGGGCATGGCCCCGGGCTCGATGACGCCCCGGATTCGCGAGCCCACCGCCATATCCGCCTGTTCCGTTTCCAGCCGGGACACCAGGGCGGGCGCTTCCGTGAGATCGTAGGTTTGATCCGCGTCCGCGAAGACCAGAATACGACCCGCGGCGGCTGAGAATCCTCCCTGGAGGGCCGCCCCATAGCCCCTGGTTTCCACATGAACCACGCGGGCCCCGGCCCGCCGGGCAATGTCCTGGGATCCATCGGATGACCCGTTGTCCGCTACGATCACTTCCGCGGAATAGTCGGATCCTGAAAAGGCCTCCCTGGCGTCGCGGATGACCGAATCCAGGGTGCGCGCTTCATTCAAACAGGGAATGACGACGGATACCTCGGGGGGGGGTTCCGAAAGCGAAAAAGACCGTTCCATTCGCGTGGCTCCAGGCTGGAGAGAGGGAACTCCGGGTGTTGCCTTTCCGTCGACCTCCCTATCCTATCGGGGTGCGGCGGAGCTGTCAAATGATCGTGTCCGGGGAACCGTCTCGATTCAGGAAAAGCGTTTGCCCGTGGTCCAGGTGAACCAGGCGGTGGGACAAGTGTGCCGCGGACATCTCGCGGCGGATTTCTCCGGGCGGAAAATGGACCGGTTCGTCTCCAAGGCGAAAGGTGCCCCAGTGGACCACCATCAGGCGGCCGGCCCTCAATTCCTGAAAGGCGTGGACCGTTTCGGCGGGATTCATATGACTGGCGCCCATGAACCACCGGGGCTCGTAGGCGCCCAAATTGAACACGGCCAGATCCGACGGAAACTCGGCGCCCAGTTCCCGGTATCCATGGAAGTAGGCGGCGTCTCCGGAAAAGAACAGAGTGGGTCCCGCAGCGGTCTGGATCCAATAGGATCCCCAGAGAGAGCGATTCGGTCCCCGGAACGGATTGCGCATGGTCCAATGATTGCACGGCAGAAGCACGATGCGCCGCTTCGAATCTTCGAAGGAGTCGTACCAGTCCATGCGGGTGCGATGCGCCATGCCCAATTTGCGGAAGACATCCTCGTATCCGAGGGGACTCAGGACATGGACGTCCTGCGGAAGGACCGCGAGAGACCGCATGTCCAAATGATCCCTGTGGCCGTGGGTGATCAGGACGTGGTCCGGGACGGGCATTTCATGCAGGTCGAAAGTAAACGGCGTGTAATCCTTGATGAACCGAACGATCTGGAAGAATACGGGATCCAGGACCAGAACCTGACCCATGTCCTGGATGAGAACCCCCGCGTGTTTCAGGAATGTGATGGAAAGCCTTCCCTCTTTTCGAATCCGGCGCCATGGGATCGTGACGGGGCGGACGGGTTGCTCGGCATAGAAGGGCCGGAAGTTGTTCTCGCTGAAAAGCTTCCATCGGAGCAGCCGCCACATGTTGCCGAAATCCCTGGTGGAAAAAGGATTCAGGAAGCGGCCTCCGCCGTGGTGCAAGCGGGCCTCCGCGATTTCCCGGAGCCCCAGGGAGGTCTTCACCGCATGGGAGCCGATGCCGTCCTCCTCCGCGGCCGCGGACGGCGCGCCTCCGGGAATCATGCCGGTGAGGAGATGTTGGGCCCCAAGAAGGGACATGGTTTTCAGAAAGATTCGCCGGTTCATGGCATCACTCACCTCTCGTTCCCCTTTTCCGACGGCGGGCGGGCGGGAAAAGCGTTTAGCAGCCCGTTGATAAACACCATTTCGGGCAGACTGTTCAAAACCGATGAGATGCAAGGCGCGCGAATCCTGAGGAATGAGGCGCACCCATAGCACGCCGCAATGACGAAGGATGAAGCCTCACGCCAAAGGCGTGAAAGCACATCGCGTTTTTCAATCACTGTTAGCGCATTTCCCATCCATGCTTGGTTTCTCAGGCGCTATACGCCCCGGCTCTCACGGGGTTGTTCTCCGGCTTTCCCCCCGTCGCCCTGTCCCGACGGACCGCGCATTCAGGGTCCTTTTCTATTCAGTAAGGATTAACGGGATGAAAAGAAAGCCTTTTGCGGGTGAAAAAGGCACAGGGTTCGGACCCCGCGCCTTTCCGGTCTACGTGGTCTTCCGGAGCTTTCGAGCCGTGTGAAACCGCTGTTCCACCGCTTCCCAACGGATCACCTGAAAGAAATTGGATACGTATTCCTTGCGGCGATTCTGATACCGGAGGTAATAGGCGTGTTCCCAGACATCGCAGATAAGCAGGGGATACACTCCCCAAACCGTGAGATCCTGATGTTTTTCGGCCTGCATGACCATGAGGCGCCCCCTGAAGGGTTCGAACACCAGGATTCCCCACCCGCTGGCCTCGACGGCCGTGGCGGCCTCCAGGAATTGGGCCTTGAACTTGGAAAAATCTCCGAAGCTGCTCCGCATGGTTTCCATGAGGTCCCCTTCGGGTTCCTGCCTGCCCTTGGGACCCATATTCTCCCAGTACAAAGCATGCAATACGTGCCCCGATCCATGGAAGGCCAATTCCCTGGACCAGTGTTTGATCAAACCGTATTCTCCCGAAGCGCGGGCCTGCGCCAGGGCGGCCAGGGCGTCGTTGAACCCTTTAACATAGGCCGCGTGGTGTTTGGTGTGATGCAGGCTAAGGGTTTCCTGGTCGATGTAAGGTTCCAGGGCGTCATACGCATACGGCAACGGCGGAAGTTGACAGCCGCCGGAGATGCCGGCTCCTTCGCTTGCTTCAGGGGACGGGGTCCCCTGCCCGAGGGCGTCGCGGGATAGACCGGCCATCCCCAACGTCACGGCCGCCGCCCCGAATCCCGCCATCAGAGATCTCCTGGAGATCGGATAATCCATCGAAATACCTCCCGTGCCCGGCCCGTCCATTCGGGGAGCCCGCGGCACCCGTCCCTCCCGGGACTTTTATGAAACCGGTTCCCTTTTCGGCATCCCTCGTGGGGTGTCGCCTGCCGGGACTCTCGCATGGAATCCATGCCGGATGACCGCCTGAGAACCCGGTTCCTGAAAACGGGTTACGCTCCGTCCCAGTGCAGGCGTTCTTTTTCCGAAAACCAGTGAACCGGATCCACGAAATATTGGTGCATATCCTCGAGAATGATCAGGTGACCGCGTTCTTCTTCCGCGAGTCGCTCATAAAAAAGCCGTTCCACGTCGCCTTGAGCTTTGGCCGCCAGATCTTTATAGAAACGAATGCCCTTTTCCTCGTAGGTTCGAGCCAGCTCTGTCGCCTTGACGTCATCCGTATCCCCCCGGACCCGGTCGGTCAGCTCGGCGCGGGCATGCTCGAAGGCGTTCCGGACGGGGCCCAGGGATTCGAAAACCGCGCATTGGTCGGGCCATTGTCCATTTCGAGTCAACTCCTCCTGTATTTCGCGGAGCTGTTCCATGTGTTTCAACTCGGAGTCCGCAATGGCCTCGAACATGATCTTGCCGAATGGATTACGGGTCTTGCCGGCGGCTTTGAGGAAAAAGGCTCTGCCCTCCTCCTCGAATCGCAGGGCTTCCTCGATGAGGTTTAAACAGGATGCGGTGTTCATGATAATCCTCCTGTGAGGTGAAAATCGATCTTCCATAAGTATAGAAGAGCCGTCTATCGGCGTCAAAAGTCATGGCGTCAGGAAATCCGGATTTCTTTCCATGCGCCGGCATGGAATCGGCGGGCCATCAGCAGCCCCTGCACCGTCATGGAAATCAGCATGGCAATCCAGACCCCTGTGGCGCCGTACCCCAATCCCAGTGCCAGGACGAAAGCCAGAGGAAGGCGGATCATCCACATGGCCGTCACGATGATCCACATGGCGCCCCTGGAATCACCCGCTCCCTGAAGTCCGCCGCCCAGAACGATGCTCAAGGCCATGAAGGGTTCCGAAATCAGGTTGATTCTCAGATACCGGACGGTTTCCGAAACGACGGCGGCGTCCTGCGAAAGGATTTGCGCCAGGGGTCTTGCGTAGATGAAGATCACCAGGGAAATGAGACTCAGAATGATCATTCCCATGAAAGCCACTTCCCACCCCGCCCGGGAGGCCCGACCCGGTTTCCTCGCACCCAGGTTCTGCCCCACCAGGACGGAGGCGCTCATGTGCAAAGCGAACGCGGGCAGGAAGATCACCGCTTCGATACGATACCCGTTGGTGATGGCGGCCATGGCCGAGACGCCGGCTTCCCCGAGCCTTCCCAGGATGTTGTACAAAACGATGCTGCCCGCGTTCCAGGCCAGTTGTAAAGCGGCTGCGGGCCAGGCGACGGCGGCTATGCGGCGAATCGCGACGGGGGAAAAGGTCCAGGGGAGAGTGAAAAATTTCTTCCAGCGCGCCCCGCGAAACAGGGCCAAACTCACAACCATGCCCACACAGGTGGAGCCTGCTGTGGCCATGGCGATTCCGGGGTAGCCCAGGGGTGGAAAAGGGAACCATCCGAACACCAGGGCAAAATCCAGCACCGCGTTCAATACACTTACCAGGAACATCGTGAACAGGGGTTTTCGGACTTCGCCTCCGGCGCGGAACACCGCGTTGGAGATGATGAGGAGGTAGTTGGGTCCCAACGCTAGAGCAAAGATGCGAAGAAACGTGTCACCGATCTCCCGGATTTCGTCGGGGAAACCCGCCAGGGCGACAATGTGGCGGTGGAGCAAAAGCCCTGCCGCCGTGAGTATGGTTGCGATGGCCAGACCGAACAGTAGAGATTGGCGCGCCTGGTGGCGCGCCCCGTGGATATCTCCCGCGCCCATGGAGCGGGAAACCAGTGCTACGGCGCCTACGCTCACGGCGTTGGCCAGAACGATCAGCAGGAAATACAACTGGGAGATGAAGCCCACGGCCGCTTGAACATCGGGGCTGATTCTCCCGGCTACGTATACGTCGGTGAATCCCACGAAGAAATTAAACAACATGATGAGCAGCATGGGCCAGGAAATGGTCCAAATGTTGGACCAGATACGGCCCTCGGTGAGACTGGAGACGGCGGGCTGTTTTCCGGTGAGGAGCATAGGTCCCAAGGGTTTCGACAACGCGGGCCGGCCGGCGCCCAAGCCGCGATTCATGCAGTACGTCGCATCGGATGCAGCCCGTTTCCGGTCCGAGCGCCGGCGTCGTCGGGGTCGGAGCTGCACTTACCGGATCCGGGAGAGGCCTGTCTCGGCCATGTTCCAACGGTCCTTTGGAGTCGGACAGGATTCCCGTGGGAAGGAATCGTCGCCGAATATAGGCGAGCGAGGGATCCACAGACAAGCGCAAAGCGCCCCGGGTACGGCCCGACGGATGTTTCGGGAAACGCAGAGTCCGACATGCGGGATGGAACGGCTCGCGCGGCCGGAACGAAGGGGAGCCCCGGCACCCGTGCCGGGGCTCCCCTCGGGACGAAACGTGCGCCTTCTTCAGGCCACTTGTTGAAAGCGTTTGGCGGGCGCTCCGCACACGGGGCACTTCTCCGGGGCTGATCGTTCGTGGGTGTACCCGCACACTCCGCATACCCAGTAGTCGTAGCTTTCCCCCTCTTTTCCCAGTTGCTCCAGGGCCTTACGATACAAGGCTTCATGAATCTTTTCCACTTCCCAGGCCCATTTGAATGTGCTCAAGGCCCGCTTGTTTCCTTCTGCTTCAGCGTCCTTGATGAACTCGGGATACATTTGAACCACTTCGAAGTTTTCTCCGGCCACGGCCGCCTTGAGGTTCTCCTCGGTGTTTTTTACGCCTTCCATGGCGCGGAGATGGTTGTGGGCATGAACGGTTTCCGCGGCGGCGGCCGCCCGGAACAACTTGGCGGCCTGCAGAAATCCTTCTTCCTCCGCCTTGATGGCGAAGGCCAGATAGCGACGGTTGGCCTGCGACTCGCCTGCAAATGCTTCCTGAAGGTGTTCGGGTGTCTTGCTCATGATGTCGGTCTCCTTCTAATCAACACGAGATGTATGGAGTTTCATGTCGTATGAACCCATCAAGGGGTTCCGTCCTAAATCCGCCACCACGTGACGGGTTACCAGCCCGTTGACGGCCGTCATGGCGGGTAGGCGGCTACACATTCGGTCGGGTGGATTCGAGCCTGGCCCAGGACTCGTCCCTCTTTTCAGTGATATTCAGCGCATGGGAGCATTCCAAGAGCATTTCGTCCACGTAGCCTTCCCTGCGCATGCCCACGAGCACGGAGGAAATCCCCCGCGTGGAACGCAACGACCGAACCGCCAGGCGGCTCAACGATTCCGCGCCGTTCCACTCGGGATCCGCCCGCCCGGCCCATTCTCGGATGCGCCGTGTTATTCGGGCCGCCTCGGCCTGGTACATGGAACCAATGGCGTGCAACGCCTCCTGGATTTGAAGGATGTGGGCCTCCACCTGTTCCATCTGATGCGGGGTGAGTTCCTGGTCCGCCAGAAACTGGATGACGCGCTGAACCCGGGGCAGGAGATACGTGGTTTGAGTCTCCTGCCACTGGATATAGGAACCGAAGGTCTTCCAACGGTTTCGGAGCATTTCTCCGATGCGCAGGGTACCCAGAAGTTGTTGCTTCAAGGAGTCCTTGAAGGGAAGATTCTCGAGCACGGAGGAAGCCAACGCTTCCTCCGATTGAATCAGGTTCCGCAACCGCGTGTCCACGACCAACGCTCCCGCGGGGGTAATCATGTCCACATCCGCCAGGCGGATGAGTCGGTCTTCCGCGAGCGCGTTGAGAGGTCGGTTCACCAGTACGCCCAGGCGGCGGCTCCGGGCGAATTCCAGTACGCCGCCCCCGGAAGGTTGATTGGGTCGGGTCAGTGCCTCCGGTTCCAGAAGATTCATGGGGAACTCAACCACCTTGAAACGGGCTCCCGGCGACACGGAAGCGGCGAGGTCCCAAAGGGTTTCCAACGCGGTGAACTCGGGGTGATCCGGTGAATAGGGGAACGCATTGGAGCTGACGCCGTACCAGGAGATGCGGCCTCGATCCGCTTCCTGTTCCAGGTGGCGGAAAGCCTTCTCGATCCGCCGGTAATACGCGTCCCTGGCTTCCGGCAGGGGGATGTTCGAGCGGTGGGCCCAGCCCAAGTAATATTCGGGGTTGTGCAGGAGATAGACGTCCACCGTCTCCAGACCCAGTCGATCCAGACTCCCGGTGATCTGATCTTCCAGAAATTCCGGATGGATACAGTGTGCCAAGCCGGTGGCGTACGGAACAATTTCGGGAAAAGGCCTTCCGGAATCCCGGCGCTTCCGGCTTGCAGCCAGGGCGTTCCCCTGAAGATATCCTCCTTTGGACACTACGGCCACGGCCCGCCGATCCATGGCGCCCGAATCCAGGGTTTCCTTCAGGACCTTTCCCACAAGCCGTTCGGAGCCGCCATCGGAATAGTTCGAGCTGGTGTCCAGAACATTGATTCCGCCGTGGAGCGCTCGGGTCAGGGCGGCACGGTGCTCTTCCACGGATATGTCCACCCGATAACATCCGAATCCCACCTCGCTGACGCGAAGCCCGCTGTCACCGAGATCGTGAAACGACAAGAGCGCATGGCTTTCGGCGTGTTTTCGAGTGATTTCGGGATCGGCTGCTCCTGAAGTCACGATATCTCCTCCTTTGCAGGGTATCCACGGAGTTCCCGCACCGTGGGCTCTGAACAGCGATGCGGAACCCAAGGGGTTCCAGACGCACTAGACCGGAGCCCCGAGACGATGTCAAGGGGCGGAGGCGTTCGATGGACGTACGGAGTGTTAAGGAAGCCGTGTGAAACCGTCGAAAGCCCCATCCGGGGCCGGCTTACGGCACACCAGCTCCGCCACGGCCCGTTCCGGATCCGAACGAAGCCCTTCAAAGTAATGAATGATCCGCCAATCCCGGAACCAGTGGCGGAGTTCTCCCGGCTTCAGGAGATAGGCGGGGTTTTTCGGTTTGGAAAACCGGGCGTGATGCACGGTGAAGGTCTCGTACAGCAGGAACCCTCCGGGCCGAAGCGCCTCGCGGATGGACGGGAACAGTGGCCGGTGCAGATAGCGGAACACCAGGATGATCCCGAAGGCGCATGGTTCGAGACTCGGAGAATCCCCCAGCTCCAAGTCGCTCCGCACCAAATCCACCCGCGCTCCGCTTCGATCCGCCAGGGCGCGGGCCCGGTCCAGGGCTTGGTTGGAAACATCCAGACACACGACTGGATGGCCCAGACCCGCCAGGTAGACGCCGTTGGCGCAGTTTCCGCAGGCCAGGTCCAGGACGGGGCCGGGTATAGGCTCTTCCAGGAGCATGGAGGCGTATCGTTTCAGCAGGGGCGCCGGTTCCCCTTCATCTTTCGCGGAAATGACAGGATCGACATCGTTCATGGGGCGCCTGGCGCAAATCCTTTTTCGGGGGCGTTTTCGCGCGGAAGAGAAAGTCTCGGTGGGGCTTGCAGTCCTGTCCCGTCCACGGTCAGGAGATTTCCTTCCAGTTTGGAGGAAGCGCCCAGCAGTTCTTCCACAAGCCACAGGTTGGATCGGATGTGGTCCGTAACCTCGGGAATCCGGTATCGGCTCCGGCCGGCGGCCAACGCGGCGAACAGGATGAGTTGATCCGCCAGATGGCGGTCCGTGGCGGCGCCGCTGTCCAGGTCCTCGATCAGGGAAGCGGCCACGGTTTCTCCGATGGATTCGGAACTCCTCCCGCGGGCGCCGGCCTGATCCGCGCCCAGCAACGCCCCGGTGTCGCTTTCCGTCCAGACGCACAGGGCGGCGCCTTTCTGCACAGCGTTTCGGTCGTCCATGCGCTCGATTCCAACCCGGAATCCCCGGCGTTCCAGAATTTCGGTACAGCGCCGGGCCATGCGGTCGCTGACCCGCTGGTCCTCCAGATGCGAGGACAAAGCGATGCCGGAGATGCGCCGGAAGCTCCCCGGTTCGGTCGCCTGCACGGGAAGGAGGGGGGCGGGAAGCGGAGTTACGCGCACTTCCAGTCTTCCTCCACCCTTGGGGACATAACCGGGTCGGATCATGCGCAGCCGCACATCGGCTCCCATACGACGGATCCACGGAACCAGCACGTGGTCCATATGGAAGAACGTCGGGGCGAAGTCCTGGAACAATCCTCCCGTGATGTGAAAGGTGCAGGGACCGCGGGCGAACAGCGCCGGGGGGATCAGGGTGAACGCCAGCATGACGGCGGAACCCGCCGTTCCGATATCCCATTGGAAAAAGCCTTGGCGTATGGCGTTTCCGGGTTCGTACAGGATTTCATCGGATCCCACGGTGTCTCCCTGAACCCTGCCCCCGGACAATACGGCGCATACCCGCACGGCTTGGACATGCTGGGCTCGGAGTCCCGGCTTGGGACGCCGCTTTCGGATGTTCGTCACATGGAGCGGGGTCCCCGTCACGGTCGCCAGGGCGACGGAATAGCGGAGGACGGTTCCGCTTCCCGAATGGGCGGATCCATCGACATGGATCATATACGGGTTCTCCCAGGCCCTGTGGTCACAAGCAATGCGCCGGCGGAAAGGGTGATCAATTTTGAGTATAGGACGCCCGGGAAAAAGGGACAAGCCTCTTCTTTACCGGGTTTCCTCCAGATGCTGGAGCCGCTGTTGAATACGATGGACCGTGCCTTTGCCGATACGAAGCATGCGGCCGATTTCTCGATGGGTGAATCCTTGGGCCAAGAGTTCCGAAACGACCGCCTCCCGTTGGGAGTAAGGCCGGTGATATTTCCGGTCGTAGGCCCAGATAAGAAGGTTCTCCAGGTGTTCCTTGCGCCCCAGATAGTTCGGCGCGGGGCGTTGGACGGCGGAGCCGGATTGGGATTCGGTGGACGCCCCCCGGTAACGGGAGCGCAGGGGGATGCGGGATGCCTCGATGAATCCCGAGATGGATTGGAGTTGCATGTCCACGACAAGCTGGAACGGGTCTGTGATGGGTCCAGGCTTCAATGCGCCCTCCTGTGGCGGGCCGTTGAAAAACGCGATCTGCGGTCACGCCTTCGGCGTGAGGCTTCATCCCTCGTCATGGCGGCTACGGTACGCCTCATTCTTCAGGATTCGCCCGCCTTGCATCTCATCGTTTTCCACCGGCCTGCCCGCAATACGGTTTATCAACGGGGTCGTAAAAATGGGGTTTTGGCGGGTGAACGCCGGAATCGCGGAAGAGCCTCAGCGGTTTCGGAGGATCTGTTTTCCGGCGGCACGGGACTTCGCCTGCAAGATAAACTCATTCGGTGGAATCCCCTTCCAGTCCCTTTCGGAGGGTGTACAGGATCTGGGCTTCCAGCGTGCGGTACTCGCTTCGGGCCCGGCGCCGCAGCTGCTCCAGCAGATCGGGCTCCTCCAGAAAACGAATCCGGACGGCCGAATTCAGGATCCGGCTCTTACCCGCGCGCAGCAGTCGGCCCATGCACGCGTTGCATCTTCCATTGACCACCCGGCCGTCCCCTCGAAGCATGGCCGGTTCCTTTCCGCATTCCCGGCAGACGGGCGCCGTAGGATTCATGGGATCCTCCTCCTGCAAGACGGTTCGATTCAGGTTCGCGCCGGCATGACGGCGCCGGGTTCCAAAGCCCTCGGGAACCGCATCCGACTGCCCGCGCCACGGGAGCGTCAGGCCCGAAGGGCTTTCGGAATGGAATCGTTTCGGTGAAGCAGGTACCAGAAGATCGCCTGATGCGTCCGGTGAACCCCGACACGGTTCAACTCCTCGTCGCTCCATTTTCGTAATGCGGTGCGATCCACGTCCTCACGGATTCTCAAGCCATGGTGCATTCCCAGGTTTTTGATGCGATCCCGGATGTCGGACCAGGTTGTCTTCGGACCCGGCTGAAGGCGGGCGGAATTCCGCCATCCGAACGTTCCGAAAATGAGTTCCACGCGTTTGCGCCCGTGAAACAGTTCCTCCCGGTGGGACCAGGCGAAGTGTTTCAACCCGGCCTCCAGGTCGTTGAGACGCTCCTGGATCGGCGCCATGCGTGCGGCCGCTTCGGACCGTACCCGGTTGATGTGGTGTTGCACCTGTTCTTCAAGGGTCTCGATGTCCGAACGTAATCGAGCGATTTCCTCCAAAACGCCGTCGGCTTGTTGGAGGTCGCGGATGGTGGTGGGACGCGCTGTGCGGATGGGGCTCATGGTTTCTTCTCCTCGAAAAGGCCGGTGCGGCGGCCCTAAGCATTTAGAGGTTGACGGTAATACTTAAGAATCGTATACTCTTGAGAGCTGAACTGGGTTTTATGGTATTCGTTTGAATACCTATTGTCAAGAAAATTATTCATACGTATACCGGTGGGTCATATGGCTGATCAAACGGATAGTCCGAATGCGCTTGGGCGCGCCGGAAGCCCCGCTGGAAACGCCTCGGGAGCGGAACCGGGGGAGGGGCTGGGGGGTCGGCTGCGGGAGGTCTGGAAGCGGTCCGGTTTAATCCAGAAGGAATTCGCCTCCCGCGTGGGCGTGGAGGTGCCCACCTTCATCAATTACCTGTCCGGAAAGCGTATTCCTCGGGCCGATATAGTTATACGTTTGTGTAGTATCTTCCACGTGGATCCGACGTGGCTCCTGCTCGGCGAAGGGGAGCCGGTTTCCCCGCCGGCGGACGACGACCGGTTCGTGTTTGTCCCTTTGTTGGAGTCCCGAGTTACGGCGGGACCCGAGGGAGAGCTTCTCTACGAGGAGGTGGCGGATCGATATCCGTTTCAGAAGTGGTGGATTCAGCGGTTGGTGGGCCGGGACCCCCGTCGAAAGGATGTCCTGTATTTAGTCCGGATCCGGGGAGATTCCATGACCCCCACCATCAACCCCAACGAGATCGTTCTCGTGGATGCGGGGGATCCGGAACGGAGCCGCATTCTTCCGGGCAAGATGTATTTTGTCCGCCAACCGGACGGAGGCGCTTCGGTCAAGCGGCTCGTGTTGAACGAAAAACCGGAGCGGCCCGCCCTGGTGTGCATGTCGGACAATCCTTCGTATCAGCCGTTTGAAATCGAGTTGGAGCCCGGCAGGGATCTCAAGTATTTCGTTTTGGGAAGAATCCGCTGGGTGGGCAAGGAGGTGGACTGACGGAGGGAGGACGGGGGACGGGCGGCGGCCCGGCCCCGGCGGTCCTTTATCAACGGGCCGGTAGGGTTCGGCACGGTGTGGGACCCGGGAAAATTGGGTGGGTGCGGCGCCGTGAAGCCTTTAACGCCCGGAACGGAAGACACGCTATGCGGCGCGACACGGCCAATCCACCCCTCGGGTTTTCATGTTGCGCCGTCCTCAAGTCGACGCGCCTGTTTCGTCCTCCACCGTCTTTTCCCCTCGCAGAAGCCAGGCGGCCAGGACGCCGGTCAGAAGACCCGACGCGTGGCCCAGCCAACTCACTTCCGGAGCGTCGCTCAGAATGGACAGGAGCGCCGTTCCGTAGAGAAACAGTACCAGCAGGGAAAGAAGCAACGTATACCAGCGGCGCTTCAGAATGCCCATTAAGACGAGGAATCCCAGAAGGCCGAAGATCAAACCTCCGGCCCCGACGTATACGGTTTGGGCTTTGCCGAAGACCCACACCAGGCTTCCTCCCAGGAGCATGACCACCAGGATCGCGGCCACGGTGAGCTTCCGGCTGAAACACAGCGACACCGCCAGCAGGAACGGAAGGGCTAGCGCATGGGTGAGGAGATGGGTGAAATCCGCATGGAGAAACGGCGCCAGCGCGATCCCCCAGAGACCCTCGAGGCGCCTGGGCCGAATCCCGTGGGCGCACAAGTCCAGAGGAAGCACCCAATCCAGCAGGAACACCAACAGTAGGATTCCCGCCGTGATGAGACCTATTTGAACATTTCGACGTATATCCATGGACGATCCCGAAACACCCACCGAAACAGCGTGTGAAGATAGACGTTGGATACCCCTTTGGAGGGTGTTTGAACAGGTTCCTTGAAAAGAAGATTTCGGTTAACAGGCTGTTGAAAAACGCGATTTTCTTTCACGCCTTTGGCGTGACGCTTCATCCTTCGTCATTGCGGCGTACTGGATGTACGCCTCATTCCTCAGGATTCGCGCGCCTTGCATCTCATCGTTTTTGAACAGCCTGCCCGAAATGCTGTTTTTCAACGGGCTATTAACCGCTGGCCGGGACGCCGGAGATCCCGGCGCCGGCTTCCGGGTCAGGAGTCCGGCCCTCGAAGAAGGGTGGACTTCGATGGACGGAGGCGGGTCCTTCCCCGTATCCCGTTCAGCGGTGCGTTCCTCCTGCGGCATGGCGTTCTCCGTGATGAATGGGGAGCGGATCCCGGCGGAAAACCCGCCCGGGAATGGTTGCGCCGGGAGCGGCGCCAACGCCGCCGCACTCCGAGAGCGTTACATTACCGTGGATCGCGGATCTCCCGAGGCGTTGCGCAACGCATCCGCCAGAAGCCAACCCGCAATGGCCAAACATTCCATGTCCAGGTACCGTTCCGCCCGACGTTCGAACAGCAGAACACACTGGGCCGGAAATTCATCGTCTTCGTCATTGAACAGGAGAAGCATGGGGAGCTTCGGCAGCACCTCGAATCGGAGACGGACCTCGTAATTCCAGTCCAGTTTCGGATCGCTTCCGCCCCGTTCCTTGCCGGCCCTCATCAGCTCGTTTCCGCGACCCGTGAAATGTCGGGCCAGGGCCTGTTCGGAGTTGGCGCGAAATCCCCCCGCAAAAGGGGCCGCGTCCGGGAAGTCCTTGTAGCTGATCCAATCCGCTTCCTGCGGCTCCCGATCCGGATACAGGAGCAGATACTTGCATAAGACCACTTTCAAAGCGTGTCCCGGCTCCCGATCCAGGGAATCCCGGATGCCTTCGGGAGAGACGGAATACCGTTGATTCAGGAAGGGGACCCACAAGCGTTCTCCATGGCGCTCCAATCCCGTTCTGGATGCCAGGTCTTCCCACTTCAATCGGCTCAACTGAACCAAATAGTCCCGGTAGATCTCCTGAAAAATCATCGACGGTTGGTCGGCCGTCATGTTCAATGCCTCCTCATTCCGCTGAACCTGGACGGCAAACCTCAGACGGAATCCCTCCTTTCGATACGTCGGCGGGGGCGCCGTTCGGAAGGTCTGCGGTCCGGACGGCGTCATTTGGGTTTGGGAAAGCGGGCCTCGAAAATATCCCACGCCTCCAGCAGAATGTCGTGGGGAGGGGCCGCCATCCAGTTCTCAAGGACCTTGGAAGCGGGGGGGAACCCGGTTCCGGACATCACTTCGCCTACGGCCACCGCCATAACCATCTGGTGCTCGTCGCTGCGGATATAGGAGGTGAACCCCGGAGGGTCCCAGGGACAGGGAACACTCGTTTGCTCCAGAACCCGCGCCAGGTTCCGGCTATCGACGGGCCATCCGGATTCTTGGAACGCCTTGGCCAGCAAATGCACTCCCGCGTATCCGGCCGCCGCGGATTGGGAAGGATAACGTCCCGTCCTGCCTTTAAACTTGTGGATGAAGTCCCGGTTTCCGGGAGTTTCGGGCCAATTCAGATGATGATAGGCAGCCAGGACCATGCCGTCGGGCAAGCGGTCCCCCATCTCACGCAGAAAGGCATAGTCGCCGGTGTTCAAAGGGCAGATAAGTCGCGTATTCGGAAAAAGTCCGAGCAGGGCGCCTTGGCGAATGAATTCCTTGAGACATCCCGGTTCGTAGAGGCAGAGCACCGCGTCCGCGCCGGAGGTTTTCAGAGATCGTATGAGCGGGGCGAAATCGTAGTCATAGGTATGGGTCCACCATGTTCCCACCCATTGAACTTCTTCCCGATGCCGGAGCAGGACGGTCTTAAAAGATTCCAAAGCCCTTCTGCTGGAAGGAACATCCGGTCCGATCACGGCAAAGCGCTGCCAGGGCTGTTGGGCCGCATACAGGGCCGTCGCGGCGGTCAGTTGGTGATTGGATGCGTTCACCCGGAAATAGAAGGGGTGAAAGCGTTCCAGCAGAAGCCGGTCGTCCCCGTGCCCGGCGCCGATGAACGGGACCTGTTGCTGCCCGGCCAACTCGGACACCAGGAATGCGGCCTCGTCGTCAAGAATTCCCAGGAGAGCGGTCACGCGTTCCAGGTGAACCAGACGCCTGGCTTCGGAAAGAGCCGTCTCCGGATCCCCCGCGGTGTCCCCCACCACGGCCGCCAGGGGCCGTCCTTTCACCCCTCCGCCCAGGTTCACTTCCGAGATGGCCAATCGAGCCCCCTCCAAGGCGTCTTCGCCCCGGGAAGAGGCCGCGCCGGACAGGGGGTACAAGACGCCGATGGGAACGGGTTGCTTCTCCGTCCGGGTTTCCCCGTAGGCCGTCCCCAGAAAGGCCAGAAGAACGAGCCACCACCACAGCGGGCCGATTCCGTGTCTGACGATCCGCCGGACCTCTTGATTCATGTGAATATCCTCCAACACCCCAATGCGCTCATCCAACCTCCATTCCGAAAACGGGGCTGTTGTGTCCGCCAAACATACGTCACTTTTGCAGACTCTGTCCAGCACAGCCGTGTATCCTTCTCGTCGCCGTTCGGGAGCTTAGACGGGCGGTTCATGGGCGCGAACCGCTTCAATCGGTGAATCAGCTCTTGGCAAATGTTCGCAAAGGAGGTAAAGAGAATGAAGTTCTGAATCACCATTCAGCAAGATCGAATCCCCGCCGGTTGCCCGCGTGGATTCCGCACGCGCCGGCTGTGCTGCAACGTCCAACACGGCGGCATTGGAGAGAAAAAGGAAAGCGCTATGGAATCATTCGAACAGAGTCCCTTGTACCAGGTGATGCATCCCGGCTCCGTGGCGGTGGTGGGAGCTTCCAACAGTATGCTCACTATGGGAACGCTGCTGCTGAACAACCTGCTGAATTTAGGCTTTGAAGGAAAAGTGTATCCGGTGCATCCCACGTTGAATCAGGTGCTGGATTTGCAGGCGTATTCCAGCGTGAGCCGGATCCCGGAGGTCCCGGACCTGGCGCTCATCGTGGTTCCCACCCGTGTGGTGACCCAGGTGTTGCGGGACTGCGGGGAGAAAGGCATCCGCAGAGCCATCATTGTTTCAGCGGGATTCAGGGAACTGGGGGACGAAGGCTCCCTCCTGGAACAGGAACTGCTGGACACGGCTCGGAAGTACGGCATTCGATTTGTCGGACCCAATTGTATCGGCGTGATTCATCCCGCGCACCGATTCAATACCACCTTTTTCCATTATGATGCCTCCATGGAAGGCTTTATCGGGATGGCTTCTCAGAGTGGAAGCTTCATCACACAGATGTTCTACCATCTGAACAAGTTCGGACTGGGGTTCAGCCAGGGCTTCAGCGTAGGCAACCAGGCGGACATCAGCATCACGGACTGTGTGGAATATCTGGGTGCGTGCCCCCGTACCAAGGTCATCGGCCTGTACATCGAAGGATTGGCTCATCCGGACCGCTTGGTGCGCGTTGCCCGGGAGGTTTCCAAGAAAAAGCCCATTGTGGCCATGTACGTGGGAGGCACGGAGGGCGGCCGTCGCGCCGCCCGGTCCCACACCGGAGCCCTGGCGGGGATGGACGCGGTATACGAAGGGGCCTTCCGCCAGTGCGGCATCGTACGCGCCTATTCCATTGAAGAGCTCTTCGATTACTGCTGGGTGTTGGGCTCCCAGCCCCTGCCGCAAGGAAACCGCACCATGGTGCTCACGCATTCCGGGGGACCCGGGGCGGCGGCGGCGGATGCCGCGGAGCGCAGCGGGCTTCGGATCCCGCCCCTGTCCAGGCGGACCCGCAACCGCCTTCGGGATGCCGTACCCCACACGGGTTCCCTGAACAACCCCGTGGATTTAACGTTTACGCGCAATTTCGAGGAACTCTATGAGTTGATTCCGCGGGTGCTTCTGGAAGATGAGGATTCCGACGCCCTCCTGGTATATGTTCTCATGTCCACGGATAATTTCCAGCGCATCATGGATCGGGCGGAGTCATCCATGTTCGATTCGCTGGAGGCGTTTGAGAAGTACATGGTCGGGCTGTGCCGCCGGTTTGGGGCGTTGATCAAATCCCAGCCCAAACCCGTGATCTGTTCTTCCTTTCAAAGGAGAAGCGAACTCTTTATCCGCGAATTGGAGGATCAGGGTATACCCGTTCTTCCCAGCCCGGAGCGGTCCGCTCGAGCTTTGGGCGCCTTGTTTCGATATGCAGGAATGCGCGCGCGATTACTGGCCGGGGAATCCAGCCGGGAAGCGTAGCCAGGACGCTCGTGGGGTTTTGTGAAATCGGGGTGTCCGGAAACGGCGAACGCTGCACAGGATCTGAGGGTTTTGGCCGGTGTCCGGAGGGTGGGGCCTGGGATCTCCGGATTTCCGCACTCCTGGGCTGTGGATTCGGAAGAGGCCGTGCGGATCCAGGCCGCCTTGAAACCCCGGCTGTTTTCGGAGCCGTATGACGGACGGCCCTCAAGGGTGGTCGCAGCCGATGCGGCCTACGAGCCCCCAACAGGCTGTTGAAAAACGCGATCTGCTTTCACGCCTTTGGCGTGACGCTTCATCCTTCGTCCTTGCGGCGTACTGGTTGTACGCTTCATTCCTCAGGATTCGCGCGCCTTGCCTCTCATCGTTTTTGAACAGCCTGTCCGAGATGCTGTTTTTCAACGGGCTGCCAAGGACTCCGGGCATGGGCCGCTGTGGTGGTTTATTGCCCGGATACGGACCGGCGCTCACGCATGGCCGCCCTTGATCAAGCGGTCCTTGAGCTCCAGAAACTCGTCTTCCGTTACCACCCCCCGGTCCCGCAGGCGAGAGAGCCGCTCCAGTTCATCCGAAAGCGTTCCGCCGCCGCTTTCTTCCGGATGCGGAACGGAGTCGATGTCTATGGGACGGTCGGAAGGATCCGAAGAAGGTACAGACAATGCCTTGAACGCGCTGCTGCCGGGCGCCTCGATGAGTCGCCCCTCACGGGTGTCCCCCTGGTAGTCGATACGGACCAGTCCGTGCATAAACGAGATGTTCACATTGTGGCCTTCCCTGGCGGCCGCGCGAACCACTTCCATCACATCCTGTTTTCCCCGTTCGTATCCTTGGGCCAGGCGCCTTCGTCTCCGGATAGCCAGAATCGCGCCTCCGATCGCCAGGACCAGAAACCCCATAAGGATCCAGAAACGGTAATCGATGACGGTGCGGACGGCGAATACCATCAGTACCGCGATCAACGGGATCGTGATCATGAGGAGAAGCACGGCGTAAAAGACGGCCAAGGCGCCCGCCCAGGAGAACAATCCCATTTTGGAGGCCCCCGGTGAGCCGGAGCCCGTGGTCTTTTTTCTCGAAGTCATGGCATTCCGGAGGCATGGGGATCACAGGGCCCCGCCAAGGGTTTCCAGTTTGGATTCAAGGGTTCTCAGGATGCGTATGGTTTCGGTCCCGGATGGGATTCCCAGTGGATCGAATTCACCGGTGCCCTGGATTCCCGCTTCCATAATACCCCACAGGGCCATCAGCGTGACGGCGTTGTGACTGGGATCGTCTTTGGGCACGTCCGGAAAGCGGGGTTCGTATTCGGCGAACAGGTAGGCCAGGGAAGGCCGTTCCACGGCCTGGATCACGACGCTTTGAAGTATGAGGGCCAACTGGGCCCGGGTGACCGGGTCGTCCGGGCGGAACGTTCGATCCGGATACGGGGATAGGCCGCGGATGCCCCATCGGGCGATGCGCTCGATGTCCTCCGCTTCCGGAAGATTCTTGATATCCGAAATGGTGACGGAGGCGCCCAGACCGCGACGCCGCTCGGAATCTCGAAGCATCTTAAGGTTCATTTCATGAGTCAATAAGCTCGCCAATCGGGCCCGACTGATGCGATCCTCCAGAACCGCTTCTTTTCCCACCTGGGTTCGAAGCTCCAGCCGGCGTATGGCGCCCATGCGCCGGGCATGTTCCGCAGCGACGGAGGAGAAGTATCCGGTGTGTCGAGCCGCCGTCAGGAATCGCTCTTCCGCTTCCCGAAAGCGGTATGCGGCTCGATAGGCCAGGCCCATGAAGTAGTGGGCGTCTCCGGATTCGGGGACGTGACGCACTGCGGCCTCGAAAGCCTGTTCGGATTGGGTCAGCCAGTCCTTGGTCCGTTGCTCGATATACAAATGAATATACGCGCATTGGACGAATGCGTTTTCCTCCGGCTTTCCGGCAAGGGTAGCCGCCTGGGAAAGGCTCAGTCGCGCCCGGAAGAAATGCCGGTTTTGGGCCTCGATGATCCCTATGGCGGCAAAGGCTTTCGCATGCAGTGGATCCAGCCGGAGACACGCCGTGAACTCCCGTTCCGCTTCCGTCGGTTTGCCCCAGACCAGGAACCGCATTCCATTCTCGAACCGCAGTTCCGGCGATTCCTGGATCCGGAGCGTCATGGGCTTTGAGCAGGCCGCCGTCGCCAGCAGGATCGCCGCAAGCAAGGCATGGAACGTGTGGGTGCGCAGGATCAAGTCATTCCCCAAAATCGTTCAACACAACAAACCGCAAGTCAGAATTCTATCAGATGAAATTCGATTCTGTCAAAACACGCGAAGGGCGGGAATTCTTCGGTTCCCGGCCCTCGAAGAAAGCGCTCAGTTGTCTCTCCAGATCCTCGCGTTGTTCGGGCGTCGCCCACACCGCTTCCGGGACGGAGCGGAACCAGGTGAACTGGCGCTTGGCGAATTTCCGGGTGTCCCGTTTCATGGCGGCCACGGCCTCCTCCCTGGACAGGACTCCCTGGAGATGCAATCCCACGTGTCGATATCCGATGGACTGCATGGGCTTCAGGCGCCATCCGTATCCCATGCGGCGCAACCGCCGTAGTTCCTGTTCCAGTCCTTCCTCCATCATGCGGTCCACCCGAAAATCAACGGCCTGGTAGAGCTCTTCCCGGGGTCGGTACAGTACCACATACAAACTCCGGAACCGTGTTTCTCCGAAAGCGTGTCGAGCCTGGAGACGGCTGATGGGAGTTCCCGTCAGGTGGTAGACTTCCAGCGCCCGGAGAATACGGACTCGGTCGTTTTTGTGTATTGCGGCCGCCGCCGGGGGATCCACCCGGACCAGTTCGTCGTGCAGGGCGCCTGTATCCGTCCATGAGCGGGAGGCCTTCCAGGCTCGACGCGTTTCCGTGGAGGAAGCCGGGGCGGGAAACAATCCATGCACCAGAGCCTTGATGTATAGGCCCGTTCCGCCCACCAGAAGGATGCGACGACCTCTCGCGTGGATTTCCGCCGCCGCCTCCGCCGCCAACTCCCGGTATCTTGCCGCATCAAAAGGTTCGGACGGATCCGCCATGTCCAGCATGTGGTGCGGCGCGCGCAGCCGCTCCTCGGATGTGGCTTTGGCGGTGCCGATGTCCATGTGGCGATACACCTGCATGGAGTCCGCATTCACGATTTCGGCCTCTAATCGCCCGGCCAGGTACAAGGACAAACGGGTTTTTCCCACGCCCGTAGGACCCGCCAGAACGCCTATGCGAATGGGAGGCGGATTCATCGGCGTTTCAGCTCCCGTTCGAGATATTCGTAGGAGATGTGTTTCCAGATCGGCCGGCCGTGGGGACAATGAAAAGGTCCCGGAAGATTCGTCAGGTCCCGCACGAGTCGGCTCATTTCCTCCTGCATGAGCGCCTGGCCCGAACGGATAGAGGCGTGACAGGCCATGACGGCCAACACCCGATCCAAAGGCTCGTGCACGATCTCCCGGCGGGAGTCGTCCTCGAGAGTGTCCAGAAGTTCCTCCACCAGTGCGCCCACATCCACGTGCTCGAGAAGGACCGGCACGTCTCGTACCATCAACGTCCGCTCTCCGAAGGGGTGCAATTCCAAACCGGCCGCTTCCAGGATCGGTTGAACCAAGGTCCATTGCTGAAACTCCGAGGGACCCAGTTCCAGCACGCGGGGTATCGCCAGCAGCTGACGCGGGGCTGGAACGGCCTCTAAACCTTTCTTGAGGGCTTCGAACAGGATCCGTTCGTGGGCCGCATGCTGGTCCACGATCAAAAGCCCTTCGGCGGCTTCACACAGAATGTACCGGTTAGCCAGTTGTCCCAGCACCCGGGGTTCCTGCAACGCTGCGGCGGCCGGCGGGTGGAGATCGTTCTCGTGGAACCGACGGCTGACGGAGAGCGCTTCCGGCGCAACCTCCGGAAACGGTTGCTCCACCTGGGAAAGCGCCGTGCTTGAACCGGATTCGGATACGTTCCACCGCCGGGGGAATCCACGTGTTCCATTCGATAGTTCCCGTGAGGAACGGTTCCTGGGAAACGGTGCAGGGCGGGTTTCGGATCTCGGCTCGAACGCGCCTTCCCAGGGATCCTGCCGATAAGCCAGAGAAGCCCGGCCACGGCGGGTGAGCGCGCCCCGGACGGCGGAAACCAGAAGCTCCCGAATATCCCGGGGGGAACGGAACCGTACCTCCGCCTTGGAGGGATGCACATTCACGTCCACCGCTTGGGGATCCACCTCCAGAAAAAGCGCGGCCAGCGGATACCGCCCCTTGGTCAGAAAGGGACGGTAGGCCTCCAGCACGGCCCCGTGCAGCCATCGGTCACGAACCCACCGACCGTTCACGTAGGTGAACAAATACCGGGGAGCGGTCCTGGAGATTTCCGGGGGAACCAGATAACCGTGGAGGCGGGGTGTTTCGGGACCCGAAGAAAGCTCCAGCAGCCGTTCCGTGATCTCACGGCCCCACAGGAGATGCAGTCTTTCCTTTACGGAGGAGCAGGGGGGGAAGTCCATATTGCCGCGTCCGTCCACATCCATGCGGAAATGCACGTTGGGCAGGGAAAGCGCCGTTCGCGTAAATGCGTCCAGCACGTGTGCGGTCTCCGTCTCCACGCTTTTCAGGAACTTGCGTCGGGCGGGCGTATTGTGGAAGAGGTTGGAAACGGTGACACGGGTGCCGGGTTGCATGGAAATCTCTTCGACCTTTCGGACCACCCCGCCATCCACCCGGATTCGTCGGCCCACTTCCCGTTCCCTGACGCGGCTTTCGAGTTCCATGAGACTCACCGCCGCGATGCTGGGCAGCGCTTCGCCCCGAAATCCCAGGGAGCGAACACTGTAGAGGTCCTCCTCTCTGGAAATCTTGCTGGTGGCGTGCCGCTCCAGCGCCAGGAAGAGATCGTCCGGTTCCATGCCCGCGCCGTCGTCCACGACGCGGATTCGTTTCCGTCCCCCGGCTTCCAGCTGCACGAAAATACTCCGGGCCTCGGCGTCCACGGCGTTTTCCAAAAGTTCCTTGGCGATGGAAGCGGGTCGTTCCACCACTTCGCCCGCGGCGATCTTGTTGGCCAGTGCTTCCGGAAGAACACGAATTCGAGTCACGATGGAATGCTCCCTTGTCGGTATGGCGGGCATTTTGATTCATGATAGCATGAAACCCGCGTTATGAGAACTTCGGGACCCATACATTGTCAAATCCGTACGGGTTGTGATAGGGTCTGTCTTCAAGGAGGGCTCATGCGGGTTCTTCTTAAGGAACGGCCCCCGCCGGTACCGGCTTCCCGCCTTCTTCCACTACCGGCGGGGGTCCTTCGACAATCGGGGTGTATGGTATGGATCGACAAGAGGAAGCCATCCTGAAGGTTACCAAGGAAATCGTGGTGAAGTTCATCGAGACCGGGCGGTTGAGCCTGGGCACCTTGGAAAATACGTACAAGCTGGTAAACCGCGTGGTCCGGGAAAACATTCGGCCCATTCCCGGGAAGGATTCGGACTCGAAGGAACACGAGGAGGAATAGCGCTGTTCCGGGGCGTGAGCCCATTTTCCGCCGGGTTTCCCTTTGTGGGCATCCTACTGAGACACGTCTTCGTCGTAGTTCACCCGTAAGAGCGTAAGACCCTGGGGAGGAGCCTTGGGGCCCGCCAGGGTCCGGTCGCCGAACGCCAGTATTTTCAGGAATCCCTCCAGGCCTATTCGGCCGCGACCCGCTTCCACCAGTGTTCCCACCAGATTTCGAACCATGTGCCGCAGGAACCCGTCCGCGCATACCCGTATACGCACCAGATCGTCCCGGTCTCGTTGTACGGACTGCCGCAGGACGGTCCGCACCGGATTTCGGGAGTCCGTCTTCCCGGATTGGAACGCCGAAAAGTCGTGTGCGCCCTGAATAGCCGCCAGGCATGCCCTCACAACATCCAGATCCAGGGGCCTGTGCAGATGCCAGACCCTGTGACGCAGCAGGGGGGAACGGAACGGAGCGGTTCGGATGAGATATTCGTATTCCTTGGAGCGGGCGGAGAAACGCGCGTGGAATCCGGCCGGGACATACGACGCCGCCCGCACCGCGATGTCGTGAGGAAGCAGTGCATTGAGGGCGTTCCGAAAGGTCTCGGGGGCGTATCCGGTGGAGGTCACGAAGTGGGCCGTTTGTCCGAGAGCATGGACCCCGGCGTCCGTACGCCCCGAGCCATGAACCGTCACGCGGGTTCCCAGTATGCGCTCCAACCCCCGTTCCACGGTCTCCTGGATGGTGGTCCTGTCCGGTTGGCGCTGCCACCCGGCGTAGTTCGTCCCGTCGTATTCCAGCACCAGCTTAACGGTGAAGGATGCCGGTTCCACCGCAGGCTCCGCTCCGTTACGGAAACAGGGGCGCGTGGTCCAGGCCCAGAGTTTCCGGCAGATCGAACATGAGGTTCATGTTCTGAACGGCCTGCCCCGAGGCCCCCTTGACCAGATTGTCGATGGCGGATACCACGATGACTCTGCCGGTGCGTGGGTCCACCTTGAGGCCGATGTCGCAGTAATTGGATCCGGTCACCTGGGACGTGCCGGGGAATTGATCCGCGGGGGCCACCCGCACGAAGGGGGCGTTCCGGTAGAAGGCGCGATACTCCGAAAGCAGGACTTCGTCTTCCGCCGCCGAAAGGAGGCGGGCGTAGATGGTGCTCAACATGCCTCGGGTCATGGGAACCAGGTGCGGCGTAAAGCTGATGACAATGGGATTCCCGTGGATTCGGGACAGTTCCTGTTCCATCTCGGGGGTGTGACGGTGCGCGGCGACCTTGTAGGCCTTGAACGCTTCGTTCACCTCGCAAAAGAGCATGGGCGGGACAAGACCGCGTCCGGCTCCGCTGGCGCCGCTCTTGGCGTCCACAATGATGGTGGCGGGGTCGATGCGGCGGTGATGCAGCAGGGGGGCCAGTCCCAGAATGACACTGGTGGGGTAGCATCCGGGATTTCCCACCAGCCGGGCGCGACGGATGGATTCGGCGTAGAGTTCCGGAAGGCCGTAGACGGCCTCGGCCAGGAGATCGGGGCGGGTGTGCGGATGGTACCATTCCGCGTATGCCTTGGCATCCCGAAACCGAAAATCGGCGCTCAGATCCACCACTTTGAGCCCCTCATCCAGGAGACGGGGAACGAGTTCCATGGAGGTTACGTGGGGCAGGGCCGAAAAGGCCACGTGGGCGTTCCGGCGAATTTCACGCGGGTCGGGTTCGGAGAACCGGAGATCCGTGATTCCCTGCAGGGAGGGAAACACCTCGGAAAGTCCGCGCCCCGTATACTGGCGGCTGGTGGCGCACACAAGCCGGACTCGGGGATGACGGCCGAGCAGTCGCACCAGTTCCACCCCGGTATACCCGGATCCGCCTACCACTGCGGCATGAATCATGGTTCCCTGTTCCGTCATGTCTGGACCTCCGTTTGATCCCGGTGCGGGAAGGATGGCGGAACCTCTTCAAAACGCAACGAAAAAAGGAGGGACGGAAGCCCTCCTTCTGAAAAACACGCGAGACGTCCAGCCTTACGACCTAACGTTTGGAGTACTGATACCGGGCCCGGGCTCCTCGCTGACCGTATTTCTTCCGTTCCTTCTTCCGGGGATCCCGGGTGAGAAAACCGGCTTTTTTCAAAACGGGACGCAAATCGGGGTTGTATTCGAGCAGGGCCTTGCTGATACCGTGCTTGATGGCTCCCGCCTGTCCGCTGGATCCTCCCCCCTGGACATTCACGAACACGTCGAACTGGCCCTGGGTATTCGTCACCTGGAAAGGTTGATTGATGACCATTCGTGCGGTTTCGCGTCCGAAATACATTTCGAGGGGCCGCAGGTTGACCAAAATCATTCCACTGCCGGGTTTGAGCCAAGTCCGGGCGATGGAGGTTTTCCGTTTTCCGGTGGCATAGTAGCTTTCCGAGGCCAAGTCGTACTCCTTAATCCAAATTCAAGAGTTTCGGTTGTTGCGCCTGGTGCGGATGATCCGGGCCGCTGTAGACTTTCAGTTTACGGAGCAGCTTTCGTCCCAACCGGTTCTTGGGAAGCATGCCCTTGACGGCGCGGACGATCATGAGTTCCGGCTTCTTCTGTTGCAGGTCTTTGGCGCTGATGGACTTGATCCCTCCCACGTAACCGGAGTGATGGTGGTACATCTTTTGATCCCACTTCCGGCCGGTGAGATGGACTTTTTCGGCATTCACCACCACGACGAAATCACCGGTGTCCATGTGGGGCGTGTAGATGGGTTTATGTTTGCCTCTCAGCCGAAGCGCGATCTGGCTTGCCATGCGCCCCAGGACTTTGTCCTGCGCATTCACCAGGTGCCATTCGGGCTGATTATCTCCCGGCTTAGCCGTGTAGGTCTTCATACCAGATCCACTCCCTCGGATAAAAAAATGAATTTCATCTAGTAAGCGGATCGAGCTGTCTTGTCAAGGACAAAAAACGACCGCTGTCTTTCAAAAAAAACCCCGGGAGCATTCCCGTCGCCTCCGCCGGGTCATGGTCTCCGTCGCGGTCCCGGCGAGGGCGTCCTTCGAGTCGAACACGTGAACCGGGACAAATTCCCGAAGCATCACAGCCATTTCTTTTTCTTGAAAAGATACGCCATTCCTCCCCCTGCGGCGAGAACCACCAGCCAGAACAGGGGATAGGCGTATACCAGATCCAACTCCGGCATGTATTCGAAATTCATCCCGTACACTCCGGCCAGAAACGTCAGGGGAATGAACAGGGTGGCGAAGATGGTGAGCACTTTCATGACTTCGTTCATCCGGTTGCTCAGACTGGACAAATACATGTCCTGCATACCCGATCCCATATCCCGGAAAATTTCGATGGTGTCGATGGCCTGAACGATGTGGTCGTACACGTCCCGCAGAAAGACATGGGTGGAGTCACGGATGATGGGATTATCCGATCGCTGGATGGCTGTGGCGACCTCCCGTAACGGCCATATGGATTTTCTCAGGAGAAGGATCTCCCGCTTCAGCTGATGAATCTCGTGGTGCCGGACCCGGGAGGGATCTTCCATCAAACGTTCCTCCACGGATTCGATCCGTTCGCCCAGCACTTCCAGTACCCCGAAGTAGTGGTCAATGACCGTATCCAGGAGAGCGTACGCCAGGTAATCCGCTCCCTGGACCCGGATGCGGCCCCCGGCGTTCCGGAGCCGTTTCCGCACGGGCTCGAAGATGCCACGGTCGCTTTCTTGAAACGAGACGACGAAACCGTTTCCCAGAATCAGGCTCACCTGTTCCATGGAAATACGGCCTTCCTCCGGGTTTTCGAGATAAAACACCTTGAGCACCAGGAAGATGCTGTCTTCGTGGTCTTCCATCTTGGGCCGGTGCCCGGTGTTCAGGATATCTTCCATGACCAGGGAGTGCAGTCCGAAGGAGTTCCCGATCTGCTCGATGATGGAAACTTCGTGAAGACCGCTTACGTGCACCCAGGTCACCGTGTCCTTGTGATTCAGGAACGGCAGGCACTCCTCCACCGTGTTCGCGGCGGTTTCTTCAAAGGTCTTCGGGTTGAAATCCGTCACCGTGATGCGCACCCGATCCGTCTTGGGCGCCCCCACATACACCAGGGAACCCGGAGACAACCCGAATTTCGAGGCATGTCCTTTGGCCGGCGGCCTCATGCATCCTCCTAAGGATGAACACGTCGGTTCAGGTCGTGGCGGATGTAGGGCCTTTGGGGGCCTTTTTTCGGTTCCAAGTCCATGCGCACCTCTTCTTCCGCGGTTTTCCGGTGATACGGCCTTACAAGAAACCGGCGAAGGCCCAAATAGACCGGCGGACAGGACGCCCACTGAACAAACCGATTATGTCACAAGCGTCGGAAATGTTCCAGCGGGAACACACGAATCGGCCGTTCCGTTTCCGATGGAATCCGAAGATCCGGGCTGACGGCGGATTCTTTCCGTTGAGTTTTGGGGCGCCTTCAAGATATATTCGTTTTACCCGATATGAATAGAGGACAGAGGGGGAATATGAGACGCTTCTTTAATAGAAGGCGCCTGACGGTCACCGGATGGGAGTGGTTTCCCATACCCTCATGCGAAGCACGGGTTTTCAGCCGCAGGCCGGATCGAATTTCGCCGGGGGACGCGGGGATACGCCGTCGCCGGAAGCGTTCCGGCGATACTGAACACGTGGTGGATTCCGTATGAACAAGGACAACAGGTATCGACTCATGGGTTCCGCCCGCCGAGTCCTGGCGTCGCTCTTCGCCTTGGTCGCCCTGGCGCTCCTGGCGGGGGGATACGGCTATTATCGATTCGAGACGGAGCGCATCCGCCGGCACAAACACCATGAAATCGCCGCCGTTGCCGAGCTCAAGGCCGGCCAAATCCAGCAATGGCGAAAGGAACGTTTAGGCGACCTCCGGAGGTCCGCCGGGAGTCCCTTCTTTCGGAACCGGCTGGCGGACTGGCTCCGAGAACCGGGGACCGGGTCGTTTCGGGAAGACTGGGAAGAACGCTTCCGGATCGAGGGGGAAGCCTACGGGTATACGGATGCCCTGCTTCTGGATCCTCAGGGGAACATCCTTCTCTCCATTCAGGACGACCCGCATCCGGTGCAGGCGGCCACGGAGCGCACCGTGGAGGCGGCCCTGATTTCGGGGAAGCCCGCCCTGTCCGATTTCTATCGCTGTCCCACGGGCGTGGTGCACGTGGACGCCGCCGCGCCGGTGCGGGACTCCGAGGACCGGGTCCTGGCCGTGTTGGTTCTGCGAAGCAACGCGGAGCGCTTTCTCTATCCCCTCATCCAGTCCTGGCCCACGCCCGGCCGCAGCGGCGAAACGCTTCTGGTGCAACGGGAAGGGGAGGAGGTCGTTTTTCTGAACGACTTGCGCCACCGAGCCGGCGCCGCCCTGTCCCTGCGCTATCCGCTTTCTCGCAGGGACGTGCCCGCCGTGCAGGCGGTGCTCGGAAAGCAAGGCCTGTTCCAGGGACGGGATTACCGGGGAGTGGAGGTGCTGGCGGACCTGCGGCCCATACCCGGATCGCCGTGGTTCCTGGTGGCCAAGGTGGACGCCCGCGAAATTCTGGCGGAAGCGCGGTACCGCGGCGGCATGATCGCCGCGTTCGTGGGTTTGGGCATTTTGCTGGCCGGGGCCGTCACCGCGTTCACCTACCGTCGCCGGCAGGCGGGCCTGTATGAGGATCTGTACCGGTCTGAACGCCGGCAGCGGGAAGCCCGGGAGGAGTTTCGAATCACGCTCCGCAGCATCGGCGATGCGGTGATCAGCACGGACCGGGAAGGCCGGGTGCGGCACATGAACGCGGTGGCCGAGGAACTCACCGGTTGGCCGGAAGACGAAGCCATGGGCAGGCCCCTGGGGGAGGTGTTCCGCATCATCAACGAGTGGACCCGCGCCGTGGTGGAGAATCCCGTCAAGCGGGTGCTGCGCGAGGGACTGGTGGTGGGACTCGCCAACCACACGGTGCTTATCCACCGCAACGGAGCCGAGCGACCCATCGCCGACAGCGGGGCTCCCATCCGGGACGACGACGGGGCCATCCTGGGCGTGGTGCTGGTCTTCCGGGATCAAAGCGAGGAGCGCGCCGCCCAAAAAGCCCTTTTGGACAGTGAAGACCGGTACCGCGATCTGGTGGAAAGCTGCCGGGAATTGTTCTGCACGCACGATCTCGACGGGAAGCTTCTTTTCGTGAACGAGGCGGCCGTCCGGTTCACGGGGTATCCGCGCGAAGAACTGCTCCGCATGAATCTGTCCGATCTGCTGGATCCGGAAGTGCGACACTTGTTCGGTTCGTACTTGGCCGAGATACGCGCCACGGGCCGGGCGGGGGGCGTCATGCGGGTGCGGGCCGCTTCCGGTGAAATTCGCTATTGGGAATACGACAACACCCTGCGCACCGATGACGTGGCCGTTCCCGTGGTGCGCGCCATAGCGCAGGACATTACCGAGCGCAGGAAAGCGGAATCGCTCCGCAAAGCATCCGAAGAGAGGTACGGGGCTCTGGCCGAAGGTTCTTCCGACGGCATCGTGCTGATGGATGCGGAGCGGAATGTTGTGGACTGCAACCAGGCGTTCGTCCGGCTCTTCGGGTATGAGAAAGACCAGCTCAAGGGACAATCGATCAGGATCATCCACGGTTCCGAGGAGAGCTTCCATTCTTTTGGCCGATTGGTCTACCCGGAGGTCCGAAGGACCGGTTTGGGCAGGGTGGAATGGAACCTCGTCTCCCGTGAGGGATCCGTCATCCCGACGGAAATCGGTTTGTCCGCCTTGACATCATCCGACGGATCCATAACCGGATACGTGGCGGTCATCCACGACATCACGGAGCGCAGGAAGGCGGAAGACGCCGTGCGCGAGAGTGAACGGCGATATCGGACCCTGGCGGAAAACACGTTGGACGCCATCTGGACCATGGACCTGGAAGCCCGGTTCACCTACGTCAATCCCGCCGTCCAAAGGATGTTCGGATATTCGCCGGAAGAATGGATCGGAACCCGGTTGGCCGAGCACTGCGACGAGGTGCATCTGAAACGGATGACGGACCTTATGGCCCGCGAATTGGAGCACCCCGACGAAAGCAGGGGGGTCATCTTCGAAACGGTGATGCGGCGTCGGGACGGAAGTCCCATCTGGGTGGAAGTCCACGCCGCGTTCCTGTTCGATGAACAGGGGCGTATCGCGGGGTTTCAGGGTACGACCCGGGACATCACGGAGCGCAAACGGGCCGAAGAAGAACACGAAAACCTGGAAGCCCAACTCCGGCAGGCCCAGAAAATGGAAGCCGTGGGGCGGCTGGCGGGCGGCGTGGCCCACGATTTCAACAACATGCTGAGCGTGATCATGGGACATGCGGAGCTGGCGCTGATGGGCCTCCAGCCTTCCGATCCTCTCCATGGGGACATCCGGGAGATCCTGAAGGCCGGACGGCGTTCCGCGGACCTGGTCCGGCAGCTTCTGGCCTTTGCACGGAAACAGACCATCGTTCCGATTGTACTCGACCTCAACGAAACCGTAGGGAGCATGCTCAAGATGTTGGGGCGGCTCATCGGCGAGGATATCGAACTGGCATGGCTGCCGGGTCATGGCCTCGCCAAGGTGAAGATGGATCCCGCCCAGCTCGATCAGATTCTGGCCAACCTGGCGGTCAACGCCCGGGACGCCGTTGTCGGCGTGGGGAAAGTGACCATCGAGACGACCAACGTGGAATTGGACGAAGTCTACTGTGAAACCCACGCCGGGTTTACGCCGGGACGGTATGTAATGCTCGCGGTGAGCGACACTGGGTGCGGCATGGACCGGGAGACCCTGGCGAACGCTTTCGATCCCTTCTTCACCACCAAGCCGCACGGCCAGGGCACGGGACTCGGTCTGGCTACGGTGTACGGCATCGTGAAACAGAACGGCGGGTTCATCAACGTGTACAGCGAACCCGGCCGGGGGTCGACCTTCAAGATTTACCTGCCCCGTTTCGAGTCGGAAGAAGCGGCGACGGAAGCGGTCCGGAAGCGCGTTGCACCGCCCGAGGGTAAGGAAACCGTGCTGCTGGTGGAGGACGAGAAGCCGCTGCTGGAACTGAGCCGGAGGCTGCTGGAAGGTCTGGGGTATACGGTGATGGCCGCCGGCGATCCCAGGGAAGCGATCCGGCGGGCGCGGGAGTGCCAAGACGGCGTCGATGTGCTGGTGACGGACGTAATCATGCCCGAAATGAGCGGGCGTGACCTCTGGCGTCGACTCCGAGCCGAAAGACCCCATCTGAAGTGCCTCTTTATGTCCGGCTATATCGCCAATGTGATTTCCCATCACGGCGTTCTCGACGAAGGCGTCCACTTCCTGCAAAAGCCTTTTTCCAGGGAGACGCTCGCCGTGAAACTACGCGAAGTGCTTTCCGCTGAGGTTGGGTCGCAGACTTCGAGTGCGTAGCAGGCCGTTGAAAAACACGATCTGCTGTGCCGCGCTTCATCCTTCGTCATTGCGGCGTACTGAACGTACGCGTCATTCCTCAGGATTCGCCTGCCTTGCATGTCATCGTTTTTTTCCGGCCTGTCTAGAGTATTTTTCAAAATAATGTTCCGATTGCGGCGGTTTGTTTGGTCTGATGGGGATGGTTGATGACGTCGACAGGAGTTTAAGAGTTACAGAGCCGGAATCCTTTATAAATGTTGTAATAGCAATAGGTTGCGGTCAAACAGTTTGTAAGGCCCCTCCGTCGTTGACCTGGAAACGGAAAGGGGTCAGGAGTTGGGCCTGGATGGCGTTCGGTTGTTCGATCATGCGGAGGGGTTTTCGTTTTGTTGGACTGAAGCGAAGCATAGGCAGGAATGGAGTTTTTGCATTTGCTGCATGACGGTTGAGGCGGAGAAGGAGAGGCCGGCGCGCGCACTCGGAGTTCGATGATTCGGAGATAAGTGAGGGCGACGATACAGGTCAGGATACGACACCGTATTTTCCCGTCCGTCCAATGGCGGATGGGGAAGAGGGAAACCGGATCGTGGTCCTTGGTTTGCCGGAAGGCTTTCTCCACCATGTACCGATCCAGGCCGACCCGGACAATCTCATCCGTGCTCCAATCCATGTGATCCGTCACGAGGATGTTCTTGCCGAATCGATTTATGTGCCTTCCGATCCGATAGAAGTTCTTGCGGAATCCTGAATCCGTGACGTGTTTTTCTGCGTAGTCGGTTTCACAGGTTTGGGGGCGGTTTTTCGGCTCTTTCATTGAGTC